>Ga0351914_1028_pt1 | contig 61211 bp, 74 predicted proteins | sample TotcelHT113001M5_FD_205824 | JGI IMG/M metagenome (GOLD analysis project Ga0351914, IMG submission 205824) | Enriched cells from coal bed in the Powder River Basin, Montana, United States - Total cells T11 rep1 HSBNCT.T11.300.1.M5 ... | reverse complement strand
TCATAAACTATTAAGAGACAGCAATATTGAATAAAATGCACACAAATCAACTAACGGGCACATTTATCGTCCTCTGGGAAGCCTTCATTTTTTGAGTGAATACCTCTGTCCTTATAACTCTCATCAACCCGCCAGACAAATATCTTATTCATGCCTCCATTCATGTCTATAACGCCCTTCCAAATTTCAGCAAAGCAAGTTCGAGAGCTTCCGCCCCAGCAAGTCCAGCTCAGACAAGTCACACTCCCAGATAACAAGGACACGCCATCCCTGGTCTTTGAGCCCGCCGGCTGCTTTCTCATGAGCCTTGATGTTCTGCTCAAACTTCTTCATCCAGAAGTCAACTCTGCTTTTGGGGGTGTATGCAAATCGGCATCCAGGGTGCCTGTGCCAGAAGCAGCCGTGAACAAAAATCACTGTCTTGAACTTTGGCAGGACTATGTCGGGGGTCCCGGGAAGTGATTTAACGTGCAGTCTGAAGCGGTACCCCATCCTGTGCAGCAGACTTCTCACCACCTTCTCAGGACCTGTGTCCCTCGATCGGATTCGGGACATGTTCCAGCTTCTTTTCTCCCTGGAGAGTAAGTCTGTCATAAGGAACTTTTTCCTCGATCCGCCGCAAAAAATCCTCTGCTCCAAAGCAGTGCATTGAGCTCATCGACCACCGATCGGTTCCGGGACATGTTCCCCCTTATTCTTTTCTTTAATAGTGAATCCGTCATAAGCAGCTCTTTCTTCAATCGGTCGTCATTAAATCCTCTGCTCTCAAGTCGTGCAATAAACTCAGAGACCACTGATTGGATCTGAGTTATGTTCCAGTTTCTTTTTTTTGGAGAAAGTGAGTCCTTCACAGGCGGCTTTTTCCTCGATCGATTGTAATTAGATTTTCCACTCTCATGCCTTGTGATGAGCTCGTGGACCACTTCCGCAATCTGCAGAGCCAGAAGGGGGGGGACCGCATTTCCCACCTGCTGGTACTGGGCCGTTCTTGGGCCCTCAAAAAAGTAGGTGTCCGGAAAGGTCTGAAGCCTGGCTGCCTCTCTAACACTCAGGCTACGGCATTGCTGGGGATCAGGATGTATGAAGTAGTGTCCGTCCTTTGCCATATGAGATGTAATTGTGGTTGCCGGTATTCCGGGAAGCTGCACCCGGAACCGGTCAGAAAAAAGTCCTGACCCTGCTCTGACAGCCTCTGATGCATTCGCATGCTTTGGCAGAAGCTCATCGGGAAAATCCCTGAGGTGAGGGGATCGATTAAATGTCTTTCCAAAACAGGCGACAAAAAGGTACCGGTGAAGATCACTTCGCATGTGCTGGCGCGATGAGTGGTTGCATACACCCTTGAGCTTCTCGTCGTGGTACCAACTCTCCATCCATCCCGGCTTCTTGCTGTGGAGCATGAACTGCCCACCAGTGGGCAGGAACCCGTTTACACTGCTGCACGCAGAAAGAATCTCGGCGCGAAGTTCTGGACCAATCTTCGCATCATTAATCCAGTTGGAACGGGATATCGATTTCACGGCATCAATCCAGGCTTCGGTACTGTCCTCTCCCTTTGAAAGAGCGCTCCTGAGAGCGGGCAGATCCCCTATGACGTCCCATGTTCTGACGTGCTTTTCACCTTCACAAAGGAGTTCAGGAACGGCCTCTATGTCACTTCTCACTCCGATCAGTATGACACGGTTGCGTGTCTGGGGGACCCCATACTTCTCCGCCTGCACAATGTAGGGCATAACATCCTTTGACGCGAAGGGTATATCAGTGTTTTCTGTCAGAGGGAAAACGCGGTATTTTAACCTTTTTGGAATTAGCCGCTGGATTGTCGGGTGTCCGTCAAATGCCCTTCCCGGCTCCCGGAGATCCTGCAGGATCTTCCAGAAGATGCTCTCCCCGTTCAGCCTGCAGGTGAGAATGCCCGCTACATTCTCCATGACAAAAACCGGAGGTCTGTGAACCGCGATAACTCGAAGGTATTCCCTGTACAGGAAATGCCTCGGATCCTGCTCGAATTTCTCCGGATTGGATCCGCGCATCCGGGATCTTCCCACAGTAGAATAGGCTTGACAGGGAGGGCCACCAATCAGCACCCACCGCTGGGCCTTTCCTGTTGCAGCCCGTATTCTCCTGTCGACCTGCCGTGGATCCAGATCCTGATGGCCAAGTTCTGCATGCCAGGCCACAGAGGAGGCTGACCTGCCCTCTCTGGGAAAGGCCTTGACGAGATCTTCTCGAGATATCTCTCCCCGCAGGTAGCTGTAGTACTCAGAGGGAACCCTGCCTTTTTCAAATTCTCTGAAAAAGGCTCTGAGCTCAAGGGTTCTGTGGGCATACTCTTCCTTCTCGATTGACAGGGCCACACGAAATCTTGGAGCACCATCCTGGTCGCAGCAGGCTGAGAACCCTTCACCCAGTCCACCTGGCCCGGCGAAAAGATCTATTATGGGAATCCGAAAGGGAATCTGAGAGAAGTGGAATCCATACTGCTTGTTGGAACCGTTTTTCATGTTAAGACCAACCTGAAATGGTCAATCAAACTCAACCTCCTGCTGGATGCGCAGGGCCTCCTCAGCCTTCAGAGTGATCAGGGATCTGATGGACATAAAGGGGGGTGCCTTATAAGAAAATGTATCTGAAATTAATCATCGTCGAACCTAAGGTAATTGATGTCCCATAGTTCTGCGTCTATCTCTCCGCTCGACTGAACCCAATCTTCGGCTTCACTCCTGGAATGGAACACCACTATTTCCCCTTCACCAGCTTGTTTCCGAGCCAGAACGCAAACCCCGGCTCGCAGGTCGATTTCGAATCCCACCACCCATTTTTCCGTCATTGTTTTCTCCCGAACACGATCGAGTTATCCATCGAAAGTCACTTGTTGTTGAATCTTCAAAGCCTCTTCGGCCGTGATGGTGCTGAGGTAGCGCATGGTCATGAAGGGGGAGGCGTGCCCCAAGTGAACTTGCAGGGCCCGAGGGTTGCCGGTTTGCCGAAGGCGCTCGATAGCGTCCGAATGCCGGAGGAGATGGGGGTGCACCCTCTTGCCTATAGCGGCTCGTTCAGCGGCTTCCTTGATGATCTGCCAAGCGCGCTTGCGGTTGATCTGAAAAATCCGGTCATCGAGTTCCAGCTTTTTGTCGAAGGCGTGGCTCTTTAGGCGATAGGCCAGGTTCCGGGGACAGGCCACTTGGCGGGCCTTGCCTGCCTTGCTCTGGATGTGAAGGACACCCCCCTCTGTGGAGATGCTGATGCGGCGGGGGGTGAGGCTAAGGGCTTCGGAGATGCGCACCCCGGTTTGGAAGAGGGTGAGGATGAGAAGCTCGTCCCGGAGGCGGTTGCGCCCCTGGCAGGCGGCCGCCAAGCGGGCTACCTCCTCCCGGGTGAGGTAGGGGACGATGCTCAGGGCCTGGGATAGCAGGGCCCTGGGAATGAGGGGACGATTAACCATGTAAAACTGGACAAAAATGTTTTTGGTCCAATTTTAGTGCGGCTTTCGGGACAAAGTCAAGGAAAAGGTTGGTCCCCGGGCGGGCAAGAGAACGAAAATTTAGACAAGAATGTAATGCTCCTCTTGTCCAGGGAAGCTCTCACTAATCTCATGAGTTTAGCCAGGAAGACTTTGAGTTTTTCTTTGCCTACTGGATTACTTCGGCGTGTTAACACATTTTTGGGGAAATCCGCCAAAAGCAAAATTTTTGAACGACTAGGAAATCCATTTCGAAAGGGGCATCTCAGGTAGGTGCCCCCTTTCTGGAGATAGGGATTTCCTTGTGATAATCAATCTTTTCCGAAACCTTGGTCTTTGCAATAGGCATGATCAACTCAAGAAGGTCCCCTCGCCGCAGCTTCCTTAACCCCCTCTCCAAATTGGTTTTGGTTAGGGAAAGCATTGTCCAGACCTCTTCCCGATTAAGGCCGGCCTCCAGCAGGACCGCGGTTACTTGCTCGGGGTCGAAATCATAAGAGATCACCTGGTTTGGCCCGTAGACCAAGTCGCCCACCTGGATGGGTCCGTTTTCTTTGACCCATTCCTTCAGGCGGGCGGCAAGCGCTTTCTCTAAGTTTTGCAGGGTCAGGAGTAATGAGGCAGCTTTCCCCGCCTGTTCCCGGGTGGCCGGGGCCAGGACCTCCACCGGCACCAGGGCCTGGGCCATGACCGGGCAGTGAGCCGTGAGCCCGCACCAACCGCAGAAAGACCCGGGGGTGGGGGTGAAGGTATGGTCCGCCTCGATCACCTCTATACGAGCTTGCAGTTCATCCGGTACCGCGGCCAAGTCCTGGGAACTGAGCAGTACTTCCCTCTCTTTGCCGTAGCGCAGGAAATGAAGCCGCAAAAGCACTTCCTCAATCTCTGGGTAGAGGGCTTGTTTCAGTCCCCAGCCATAAGTCCGAAGTTGCAGGTCTTTCTCTACCGTCTGTGGCATCGCCCGGTTAGTCTTCCAATCGATGATGACCCCCAGGCTGTCCTGCCGGAAGTGGAAGTCGATAACCATGCGAAAGTAGGCTTCCTCGGAGAAAAACTCACAGGGCTGCCAGTCAGCGTCAAAGGCCAGCTTGTTTTCCACCCCGGGGGCGTCCATGGCCGGAGGCAGGGTGAAGGTCTGGTAAAACCTCTCCCACATCCCCATCATCTCGGACACCTGGGCAACGGGTTCTTTGGGGGTGGCTTCCCGGGCCCATTCCCAGTCGGTAAACTGAGCTGAGGCAATGAGCCGTTCCAGATAATCGGCGACCAGCTGGTGCATGACCGTGCCGGTTTGCAGGGCCTCACTTTTGGCCCGTGGGATTTTGTCAATGTGGACCGTCTTGTAGGCCCAAGGGCATCGTTCATAGAGGTCCAGGCGGGAAACTGAGTATTGCGAGTTTTTCATGGTGTCCTCCTAAAGATTTAGGGAAACACCCCGAAATCAGTCGCATGAGAGCCCAGCGAAGAGCTGATCTCGGGGTGTGTAAGGGGTTTTTATATTGAGGTTCAAAAAAGGGAGAGCTTGCCCTCGCCGTCGACCTGAACCGGCTTGAGGTGCGTCTTTTTGCTCTTGGGGGGAGATTGCGGCAGTTCCGGCTCTTCCGGTCCGATCTGCACCCGCATAACCCCATTACTTTCAGAGGGAATTTCGGTCGCTTGCAACCCTTCGCTACGGTCTGGCCAGTCATAGCCCGGGGGGACGGTTTCGCCGGCCTGGGGGTCCGCTATCTTAGCCCCACCACTTTCCGTTTCGGCCTCCTGGGGAGGGGTAGGGGAAGGTAAAGGAGTCTCTGGGTTCGCCTCCCCGGTGGCTGAAGGTAAGGCCGTATCCGGTTCAGGGGTGTACGTTATCCTCCCGGCCTGGACATTCAGGTCCTCTACCGCCCCCTCCGGGAAAAACTCCTGAGCCGTTTCCGCCTGCTCCAGGGGCGGTTCCTGGTGCGGGGCCACCAGTTGCTTCTGGGCCAGTTCTTCGACGGTCTCCATCCTGACCCGGTGTTCCACCCGCCGCCGGGCCAGTTCATACCCCAGTTCGGCCAACTCATTTTCCGGGCCCCGGTACTCCAGGGAAATGATAAAAACCACCATGTTCTGCCCGCTGGTGGGCACGGTGACGGTTTTAGGAGACAGCACCATCCACAAGGGGATGCCCGCCAGGGGGCCGCCGGTGATGGTCTTGATCAGAGCCAGGGACGAAAGGATGGCGTTAACGCTGTTCCAACTGGTGGTGCGAAACGACCAGACGCCACCTACCCGGTCCACCCCCTCGATAAGCACCTTCAGGGTCCCCAGGGTCTTGCACTTGTCTTGCCCCTGATAGAGGGGGTCCTGGCGCTCGCAGGGACACGGGACTTCCTGGTATTTGCCGTTCTCCCCGGTAAGCCGTTGGGCCGCTTCCCCGTCGCCGGAGCACCAGCACCGGGTGCCCCGATAACATGCATACCGGGTCAGAAAGTTCAAGTCTATGTCATCATACAGAAGCCGTATCGGGATCTCGGTGATCTTGCCGCCACCCGGATTGAGCCGGGCCATGAGAGGGGTATCCGGTATCAGCCGCCCGGCCGCGTCCCGCTGCATGGTGGTGATGACCATGTGGTCAAGTTTTTTCGGCTGGGCAAACTGCTTACCCTGGGACGAGGTTTTCATCTCGCCCTTCTCGCCGATCTTAATACGGCCCCTTTCGGCCAACCTCGGGATAAAATTCTTGATCATGGTGCAGTTTCCTCCTTAAGGATGGTTTTAATTCTTGGGACATTTGGGGAAGATGTAAGGCCGGTAAACGCTCCATCGATAAAGCCGGGTCCAGGAAGCGGAGCCCGGCTGATAGATATAGGGGTTGGCAGGAGTAGGAGAAGGGGACACGCCACGAACCGCATAGCGGTTACTCTGGTAGTCCCTGACCAGGTAATAATCTCCCAGTTCATCCCGATATGGTTTCCCCGGCTTGCCTGATGCAGCGTCCCACCAGGCATATTCGCCGGTGGCATAACAACCGGTCGGCAGCAGACACAGAGTTAAAATTATCGCCCTGATGACATCCATAAGTTTTCTCCATGAGGGGTAGTTCAGAAGAAGGGCGCCAGGGCCCAGGCCAGTAAATACATGGCCGAAAACCCGCCCCCCAACAGGGCCAAATAACCCAGGACAATCAGACGCTCTTTCCAGGTCCCGCCCTTAAAGGGCCAGAGCCAGTGGTCTTCCATAGTTTCCTCCCAAACGAAAAAGGGGAGGCGACTTGACGCATCGCCTCCCCCTGTTTGCCCGCCGTTCCCGTTACATGTCCATGGGCATGACCAGATAGACGGTCCCGGGGTCCGCCGGGTCGGTGAGACGGGTCGGGCGGTTAGATTCATTGCAACCCAACACCACGGTTTCCCCCTGCATCACTCCCAGGGGCGCCAGGAGGTAAGGGGCGTTGAAGCCGATGGTCAGGGGTTCGGCCGAGTCCGTGGTTTTTTCCCTGATGTCCACCACCTCCCGGCCCTTACCCACCTCGGGATTTTCGTGCACCAGTTCGGCGCAGTCCTCGGACAGGGTGAAGACCACTCCCCGGAACCGGTCCCGGGTCAGGACGACAATGCGCTTGAGCGCTTCTGCCAGTTCCTGGCGGTTAAAAGTGAAATGGTGCGCACAGGTTTCTGGGATGATCCGGCGGTAGTCCGGGAATTTCTTCTCCAGGAGCCGCACGGAAAACCCCTTGTCACCCGCCTTCAGGCAAAGGACCCGGTCATTGACCCCTAGTTTGACCATCTCCTGAGGGCAGTCGGCCAGGAACCGCTGGATCACCTGCATGGCCTTCAAGGGGACCAGAATGCCCGAACCCAATTCCAGCCGCGCCTCCCCCGGCAGGGGCTGCTCGGCCAGACTCAGCCGGTGGCCGTCGGTGGAGACCATCCTCAGGCAGGCGCCGCCCTCGTGCTCCACCTGCTCCCAGAAGACGCTGGAGAGGCTGTATTGCAGGTCGTCCCCGGATGCCGAAAAGATGGTTTTCTTGATCGTTTCCAGCAGGGGCTTGACCTCCAACTCCACCAAACCTTCCGCCTCGATGTCCGGAATGGGGGGAAACTGGTCGGGCGACAGAACGTTAAACTTATACCGGGATTCGCCGGTCGAAAGTAACGCCCGAGTGTCATTGCCGGAGAATTCCAAACGGCCTTGCTTAGGCAGGTCTTTCACCAGGCTGTGCAGGGTGTGGGCCTGAACGGTGAAGGCCCCGGGCTCCTGCACCTCCGCCGGGTAAACCCCTTTGAAACTGACCTCCAGGTCAGTGGCGGAGATAACCAGACCGTGGCCGTTGGCTTCCAACAGGCAGTGGGTCAGGATGGGCATGTGGCCCCGGCGGTCAACCACCCCCAGGGTGTTGGCGATACCTTGCAACAGGACATCCTGCTCAATATTGACTTGCATTTCTCTTCTCCTCCTTGGGGAAATTGTTGGGGTCGCACCCCTCCCGGACAGGGCGGGTGCGGCAGTAAAAAAGATGGTTTTTACCCTTTAAACGGCAACGGCGGGTAACCTCTTCGATCACACGCCGCTGCCGGTCCACCAGGTTAATGGCTGCCGTTAAGTCGATAAGGAACTCGCCTCGCATCGGTGTTCTTCTCCCTGGGTCATTCGCATCACTTCCTGCCGGCCGGCGTTTTCCATCATCGCCTTCTTGATCATGTTCAGGTGCCTGACGATCAGGTCGATCTTTGCCAGGTTCACCTGGGTATTCCCCTGGTACACTTTGGCCAGCACCCGGCAGTCTTCCGGGGCAAAGGACTTGACGACAAGGCCTGTAACCGCGTCCAGGGCCTTTTCCCAGCGGGAGACTACTTCCAGGTCTTCCTTTTTGGGCAAAGGAAACAAAGCGGTCTGCTTCCTGGCCTCCACCAGGGCGTTGACGAACCGCCGCAGGTGATTATAGGTGGGAAGCTCACCGCCCTTGATCTTCCGGAAGACCAGTTCCTGTTCTTCCGGCTCGCTCAAGCGGCTCATTTCGAAGGCCTGGGAGGGGGAGATAATGCCGTGGACCATGGCCTCCTGGTACTTGGGGACCAGGTTCAGAAGGCTCAGGCGTTCATCCACCCGCCAGACCTGCTTGAAGCCCAGTTTCCGGGCCAGTTCTTCTCGGGTGTAGCCGGAGTCAATCATGGCCTGAAAGGCCTTGGCCTCTTCCAACGGAGTCAGATCCTGGCGCTGGAGGTTCTCCACCAGGGCCATTTCGGCGATCTGCCGGTCGTTCGCCTTGATGATATGCACCGGCACCTTTTCCAATCCGGCCAACTTACAAGCCCGCCAGCGCCGTTCCCCGGCGATGAGCATGAAGGGTTTCCCTTCGCCCCGGGGAGCAACCACCAGGGGTTCGATGAGCCCCTGCTCCTTGATGGACTGGGCCAGTTCTTCCAGGGCCTCCCGCAGAAAAATCTTGCGGGGCTGGTCAGGGTTGGGGTATATAAGAGACAATTCAATTTCGTAACCGGGCTTTGGCGAGTCCGGGGCAGTGGTTTCGGGGGCCTGTGGAGAGGCCCCCTTTTCTTTCTGGTTACAGACATCTTTGTGGGAACAAAAGCCTCCGGGGTAGGTGCATTTCCCGCCGCCCTGGAGCTTCTTGCCCTTGGCCTTGTTCATCATGCCTTTTTTGAACCCGCAACCTTGACAGTCGCCGGTCAGTTTACCTTTCTTTGTTGCCATAACCTCTCGCCTCCTCATGTAAAAAGGTCTTTCTGTTTAGGGTTGTCATTTTGGGGGAGTTCGGGCACCTGAACCCCCAGCTTCTCTTCCAGCCATGCCGCCACCAGACGCCGGTGGCAGAACTTGCCGGGGGGCTCCCAGCACAACATGATCGCTTCGGCCCCCAGGTCTTCATAGACCTGATAAGGGTCCAACTTATCCAGGATCTTCTGATACTCTTCCCGGTAGGCGTCTTCGGCCATTTTGAGCATGTTCCGCCGGGGGGCCAGGGCCGGGTAACGTCGCCGCCCCTTGTACCACCCGGGGGACCACAGAGCGATGGAGACCAACCGGGGATCGTCCGGCTCTCCGGTGAAATGCCAGAAGTTGCTCGTATGCATCATCCCTCCTCGGCAATCAGTTTTTGAGCCCCTTCAGAACAAAAGGCCGTCCATGCCGGTGTCTCGGCCAGGATGGTATATTCCTCGTCGTCCACCTCCAGGCAGTCGGGCACGGAGTCTTCTTCCACGTCGAGATATGCCAGGGCCTTCATGAAGTCTTCCCTGGTGCAGTTTTCCCAGAAGTCTTGGGCCCACTTGATTTGATCATCCCGGGACCACTCGAAGAAACCAGGGGGGAGTTGGTCTGGCCCCAACTTCAGCATCCCCTGGGCCAGAAACCGGATGTTCAGGCCAGGCGCCTCGCTCATAACGCTTTCACCTCCTTTCTTTCGGCCTTGGCGACCGCGTCTGCCAGGGCGTTAAAGATGGTATCGTCGTCGACCTCCCCTGCCAGAGCCAGCTTGCAAGCCGCCAGCAGGTTCTCGTGGGCGTTAACGGCCTGGACGATGAAGCGAGTCCGGGCCAACCGTTCCGGTTTGGGCGGAATAGGTCTTCTGTAACCCACGAACATCAGCCGCCCGTCAACCTCAATAGCTCCCGGAGTTATGACCTTCCATGCGGTTATCATGCGTTCAGCCCTCCTTTACATAGTCGCCCAAAGGCGGGTAGAGGGGAAAATGGTCGTCAAGGTAGGCCGATACTGTTTCAGGCCCCTGGGCCAAGAGGCTGCGGATTTTCTCAACCTCAACGATGGGTGCCCCATCGCAGAGAAGGAAAACCAGGTCACGCGGCGGAGTGCCGTTGGCGCCGGGCCTGAAAATCACGCGTTCCGGGATAAACTCATAATAGCCGCTGCTCTCCCGGTCGAAGGGGATGCCTTTCAGTCTCAAGAGGTTTTCCAGGTCTTCCCAGCAGCCGTACCTGGCCTCAGAATCTTCCAGGGTGAAAATGCCGTCCTCAATCCAGGCATAGTCGTCCGCGTGTCCTGAGGGGTCCAGTTTGTCCATCTCCACGCCCTCTTCTTGCAGGGCCTCAGTAACTTCCGCGTCAATCAGCGCGGCGGGAAACTCAAGTCTTCCCCAATACCTGTCTGCCATGGGTCAATCCTCCTCCACTTGGGCCTTCAGTTCATCCAAGAGAGCCAGGACCTCCTCTCTCGGTCCAGCAAAATAGATGGGGGGCATGTCCCGGTAAGGAGATTTTGACCTCATCTGGACAGCCATCCGTCCCTCATACAATTTATAGGCGCTGGCCTCATGCAGATTGAACCAGCCGTTCCTGCCCCTGCACTCGATCATGGCGCGCCCTCCTCATTCACAAAATGCTTCAAAGGCGGGTAGGCGGGGAAAGCCTCGTCCAGGTAGGCCATCAGGTCAATGATTTTCTTATAAGCGGTCAGCCCGACTTCCTCGCCATCTGCCGGTTTCCCTTTGAGAATTTCCCGAATTTTGCTTACGCTGACCACTTCGTCATAACCATCCGGGGTTGAGTCGGTGTGATCGAAAACGGGCGGTCCAGGCCGGAAAATCCGGATCGCCGGGGGAGCGTTCCAGTCCATCCCGCTCTCACGGTCGAAGGGGATGCCTTTTGCAACCAGCAACTCTTCCAGTTCGTAAAACTCCCCATAACGAGCTTCACCATCGTGGAAGAAGAAAACCCCGTCCACGATCTTGACCCCAATTTCCCCGTAAACGGTTTCCTCAAGTTCAAGCTCGTGCTCCAGTTCCCTGGGGTCAGGCTCTTTGAACCTTACCTCATACTGTTTCGCCAGCAGTTCCTTGATCTCGGTATCAATGAATCTTGCTGGAAATTCGATTGTGCCGGAATAGCCAGGTGCTCCCATAGTCGTGCCTCCTAACTCAAGTCTATGGCCCGGCGGTAGGAGAGCAGGTCTCGGTCAAAGTTTTCTACCTTCGGGGCCGGAATGTTTTGAAAGGCGGCCAGCATCCCCTTGAGGAACCAGTTAATTGCACCGCCGTGAATGCTTTTCGCCAATACCGTCTCGTTGCCCAAAACCTCAATGGTTGTTCCGGAGCCGGAACTGCTCTGGCGAGAATTCAACTCGATAGCCGGCTGACCTACTTTTTGCCGGTAAGCATTGATTCTTTGAATCATCTCCACCAAAGTCATTGGTTTGCCTCCTTGGAGGGGGCCAGGGGTGTCAGGCCCCCTTTTAGTCCAAATCCCGGACCAGAAAGAAGGTTTCCTGGTCATGGCCGTAATCAAGGTAGGAATCAACCAAATACTTCCCCGGATCATCCTCCAGCCGTTCCCGGGCCTCTTCTTCGGTTGCCGCCTCCACCCGATATTCGGACACCACCTTTTGCTGAAACTCATAAATAGCCATGCGCCTCGCCCTTCCTTAGTTGAGGTCGATAAACCTCTTGTAATTACCGGAGACAACGCTTACGTCATCCAGCTTGCCCGCCGCCGCGGCCACCTGGTCCGCCAGCCCCGCCAACTGCTGCTTGAGGGCCTCGTTGTCCTTCAGGTCCTCATAGTCGGTGCCATTGATCGCCGCCCGAAGCTGGGTCAGGGATTCCTCCACCTGCAGATCGCCGAAGATGTTCATGTCCTTGAACCAGTCTTCCACCCGTCGCACGCTCTCCAGGGTGTCGTTGCGCACGATCCGGCCTTCCTTCAAACGGGCGGACAGGTTCTGCACCGTCTCCACCACCTTCTTGCGGAGGTAAACCACCGCCTCTTCCACCATCTCCTGATAGCGGGTTTCCAACTCGGCCCGGGCCTGCTCGTAAGCCGCCACGATCTCCGGGGCGCTGCCTTCCTTCACCTCGGCCCCCTTGATCTCAAAGACCGTCCAGAAAAAGTCGAACTTTCTCCGAAGCTGGCTACAGGTAGGGTAGTGAGGCGCCAGGCGGTGCCAGATGTCCGGGTATTTTGCCCGCCACTCATCCTTGATGGCCTCATAGCGCTCCACGAACTCTTCGGCCTTGGCCAGGTAGTCGGCCTTCAGTTCTTCCAGTCGCTCCATCACCCGGGCCAGGTTCCGCTTCGGGATGGCCCGCACATACTCCATGACGAAGGGGTAGGAGTTGTCGTTCAGGTAATTTCGGGCCCGATTGCCCAACTGGCCGAACACCTGCCTCCATTCGTCGGGGTAAAGCCGCTTGTTCCCCAGCCGAAAGATTTCCGGGACCTCATCATCCTGGAGCCCCAGGTCTTCGGCGCTCAGTTTGGCCTGCCCCGGCCAGGACCGGGTGTTCAACTGGATGGCCACCATTTCCTCAAAACCGTTACTTTTCATTGCCTTACCTCCTCTAACAAATTTAAGGCCGGTCAATGCCGGCCTTTCTGAGAAACATCATATCCTTCATCCCAAACCAAGGCGGCGCCCCGGGCTAAGGAAAGAGTGCTATTTCAATTCCATCGAGTTTTGAATCTTAGATGACTCCTCTTAAACATCCGAAAATGTTTTCTTGAATAAATTTGTGCTATCATGTTTTCCACAGTTAAGTCTGGAGGGGGTTGACCTTAGTGGACCCTTCTGCATTCCTATTCGCTGGATATAGTGGATACATGGGGTAGAAGAGAGGGAACCAATTTGGACCCGAAAGTGGAAGCTGAATATTATTTCCGACGTGGCAATGATTATCTGGACGCAGGCCGGTTTGACCAAGCGATTTCTGAATATGGCAAAAGTTTAAATGTTTACCCTTTTGTCCCCGAGACTTACCACAATCTTGGACTTGCCTATTTTATGACGGGAGAATATGACAGAGCAATTATTTGTTATAGCGAAGCCATAAAAATCAATGTAATTTATTCAGATGCTTATCATAGTAGGGGGTTAGCCTACTATTACTGCAATAAATATGAAGAAGCTATCTCTGACTATGGGTTAGCTTTACAAATAAATCCGTTAAACCTTGAGGCTCATATTAATCGAGGAAACGCTTTTAGGAAGATGCGAAAACATGAAGAGGCCTTGGCTGACTACAACATGGCAATTCAGATCAACCCATCCCTTGCTCTTGCTTATTACAATAAAGGTCTTATTTATGAAGATAAAGGAGATTTTGAGCAGGCCATTCCAGAATATACAAAGGCTATTGAATTAAATTCTAACTTTGCTGAAGCTTACAATCATCGTGGTGTGGCCTATAAGAAACTTAACGATTATGAAAAGGCTATAAATGACTATACAAATGCTTTAGACATCAACTCTCATTATGCTGATGCTTATCATTGTCGGGGGATAGCCTTTGACGACCAAGGTATGTATGATGAGGCCTTATCTGATTACGATAACGCTCTGATTATTGACACACATTATTATCGAGCATATTATAATAAAGCACTCATCTATGAAAAATTAGATCGCATAGTGGAGGCTGTTGAAGCTTACAGCAACTTTATAAAATGTGCACCTGATAATTATTACTCCTATGTTCAACAAGCGAAGCATAGAGTAGAGGAACTTTTAGAATATAGACAAAACTAGTTAGTAGAAACTCCAACTTTTTGCTTATGGATTAGATTGCGACCGGTAATATCGAACTTTTTTGATAGGATAACATGCGTCCTCATCCCAAACCGGGGAGTGGTCTCCCCGGTATGGTTGAAATAATGAGGGTTTTAACCTTTAAGGGATTTACCCGCACCAAGGATTCTGATTCAGTTCCTCGAACCCCGAGGCTGGGGGGCCCAGGGCCGAGAGGATTCGGTCCGCCTCTTCCGTCCACCACCAGGTGGCCGCAGCGCCGTCCGCCGTGATCTCCAGGATGATCTCTTCAGGTCCGCTGTCTGGCATTGCCCCTCACCTCCGCCCGGAAATACTCCGGTTTATTCTTGCGGTTCGTCACCACGCCCAGGGCCTGCTCAAAGACCGCCATGGCCTCATCGCAGCTTTTCCCCGGGAACCCCTTGCCTTCCATGTGGACCTCGCCGTCAGGGGCAAAGTCTAAGATGATTTCTGTCGCCATGTCTTATCTCCTGCAGACCAGCCGGATGCGGCCGTCGTCTTGTTTTTCTTCAGTGACTCGGTAGCCGCGCTTCTTGGCTTCCGCCCTGGCTTTTTCTACGCCGTAGGCTTGCTTGAGCTTCCCCAGCCAGGCATCACCGTAGCCGTTTTGCCGCTGGTCGAACTCCGACACCCAGGCCCGGTAAGTGCCGTCCGACTGCCGCTGAAACCCGATGTCGTTGGCCGCCAGGCCGACATGCTGCCGCCGGATGATGATGTGGGCCTGCTGTTCTCGCCGGTCACCCTGGTAGCCGTAAAGGGCACGGGCTTCCTGGTGAATTTCCAGCTTGCCCTGAAACCCTAAACGCTCCAGGGCAGCCACCAGGGCCGCCCTGTCCTTGAACTCGATCCGAACTTCGCTGTAATGGCTCATCGCCGCCTCCTAATTACAGTGGGCGCCGTCTTGTTTAAAGGCCCCCATCATCTTGATTTCCGTCATAAACCCCACGTCAAGTATCTGAGAGAGGCACTCCCCCAGGTCTCCCTGGAAAAGGGCATCGGCCCGCTTTAAGAGGATTTTCCATCTCCACTCCGGCATGGTGATTTCTACCGTGACGGTGGCGGGCTTGCAGGTTTCCTCATTGATCTCAACCATCATCATATCTGTACCCTCCTTTGGTTTTTCACTTCCTGCACCGCCGGCCGGCTGGCCGGGATGGTCCGCGCCCGGGCCCATTCCCGCAAGGCGTCTATCTGGCCTTTCTGGGACCGGGAAATGGGGATGACGAACCGGGCCGCGGCAGTCAGGTCCCCGCCGCTATAAGCCGCCTCGATGGCCACCTGCCGGATTTCTGCCCCGCTGTAGCCGTCCAGGTCGGGAAGGTTTTTACCATTGGGGGATACCTGGAATTGGTCCAGGTAAATTTTGAGAATCTGCGCCCGCTCGCCGGTGCCCGGATTGTCCACAAAAAAGATGCCGTCCCACCGCCCCATCCGGGTGTATTCCGGGGGGAGCTTGCTGTAATCGTTGCAGGTGGCGATCACGAACACTTGACTGCCATGATCGTTGAGCCAGGTAAGGAAGGTTCCGCCCACCCTTTGGGTGGTGCCGCCGTCGTTGGAAGAACCGCCCACCCCGGCCAGCCCCTTCTCGATTTCATCGATGAAGAGCACACAGGGCGCCATAGCGTCCACCACCTTCAAGGCCTCCCGCATCTTGGCTTCGCTCTCGCCCACCAGGGACCCGAACACCCGGCCCATGTCCAGAGACAAGACCGGCCAGCCAACCTCGTTTCCCAGAGCCTTGGCGAAGTGGCTCTTGCCGGTCCCGGGGACCCCCAGGAGCAGGATGCCCCGGAAGGGGAGCCCCGAGCGCCGGTTTTGAAACCGGTTCAGTGTCCATTCCTTCAAGTTCTCCAGGCCGCCTAGGGTGGCAAAGGTCTCGGTGAACTGGGAGAATTGCAAGGCCGCCGCTTTCTCCACCATCTGAGCCTTCAAGGTGCAGATGGCATGGGGATCGAACTGCTTTTCCCGCACCAGGGCCAGGGCCAGGGCGTTTTCCGCCTCCTCCCAGGTGAGCCCCTGGGCCGCGTCCAACACTGCCGCCTCATCTCCCGGCTCAATCCCGGTGCTCTCCACCAGGCCGGCCAGGATGGTTTTCAGCTCTTCCCGGGTAGGTAGGGGGAAGTCCAGCACCACCACTTCCCGTTCAAGCTCCAGGGGAAGTTTGCCCTCCGGGGAGACGATGACCAGGGTGATCCCCTTGGTCTTGTAAACCGGCAGGTTGTTCTGGATGGCCTGGATAACCGGTGGCTCATTGAGCCAGAAATGATAGTTGCGCAGGAACCAGACCGCTTTTTCCGGCGCCTTCGCCGCCACGTTGGGCAGGTCAAAGGGGTCGCACTCCTGCCACTCGGCCCCGTTTCCCAGTTCCCGGAAGCCCCTGACCACGTCCCACTGATGAGGGGTCCGACCGTTGGCCTCCTGGATAGCGGAGCCGATGAACCTCTCCGGCTCGTGCGTCCGGACTAGCAGGACCGGATAACCGGCCTTCAGATAGTCGGTAATCATCGCTTGCCTCCTCTATTCCAGAGCCAGAAGTTTTTCCAGCCTCTGAAAAACTTCCTCAGATTCAATCCAGATGGTGAAGCCGTTACCTGCCGCATCGGAGCCGGTAAGATACCCGACTCCTCCCCGGCCACCACGATCATCGCAGCCACAGGGGCAGGGACGGCAAACCTGCAGGAGCCGGTCCTCTTCGCCTTGCCAGACAATCTCTTTCACCTTCATTGCCTTGCCTCCAAAAAAAGTTGTTTTTATACTTAGGGAAAAGAACGGCAAAAAAAGAACCGGGGACCCGAAGGCCCCCGGGGGGTTAGGCGTCGGATTCGTTGATCAGAACCAACCGGCAGTTGCCGCCCCGGTGCAGGGCACAGTCGCCGCAGGATGGATGCTCACCGGCCGCAATGCTTCTGCCCGTGTAGCTGTCCTTGGGAATCGAAAATTTGACGCCGCACTGGGGACACCGGAACCGGTAAACCGGAACATGGAAGGCGATCTTAGCTGCGGCTCCAAAGATGGTGCCCGGGTTTTCCCTTGCAAACTTCTCGGTGAGTTCGATATCATGCTGGTACATGGTCAATGCCTCCCTCTGGTGGTTTTGGCCGGGGCCACTCTGGGGTGCCGCCCCCAGGTGGCCCTTTTTTGGTCTAATTCTCTTCCCCTTTCAGGCCTTCCAGATAAGCCCGATAATCACCCAAAAGTTCCTCCAGTTGCTGTCCGTAGTAGGCGTAGCCGCCATCCTGCTTGAAAGCCGGAAGAACTGAATGCAAGGTAGCCAGATCCTCATCCATCCGTCCCAGTGCCGCCAGCGCCTCTGTGATTGCTTGTTCTTCGGTCATCGTTCTGGCCCCCTTATTTCCATTGATCCAGCAGCCGCCAACCAATACGGTTTTCCTCGGGGCTGCCCAGCCGGTCACAGATGGTCTCGAAAGTGTCTTGCTTCGTGAAGTCCCGTGGGATGAAGAGGCCCAGGTAATTTGCGATCCGCTTTAAGCTGCTCACCGGCCGCTGCCGCAACTCGCTCTTGGTCATTGTTTTGTCCTCCATTTTGGCTTTGCGCAAAGGCGCTCAATCAGGGACACAAACAGTCGCTTGCGTCCCCTGTTCAGAGCCTTCCTCCTGGGCATTCAGGGCGCCCTGCCCAGGGTTCGTTATCGGCCCACCCAAAAACCATCCAGGGTCATCGGTTTCACGCCTTCCTACCGGCCCGCTAATTCCGTGCGCTTTCGCTCGCTCGCCTTGCCCCGCCTTCCTTCCAGGCTCCCATCCACCACCACTACCTGGCCGGCTTTCGCCTCAGCTTGGTTTCGGCTAACTATCGGTTTCGCCGCTCCTTCCGGTCATCCATGCGCTCGGTTTTTAATGAGGTCCGACCCTCAAGGAGTTCGTTAAGGTCAACTCAAAAACCCTCCAGCTTTCCTGTTTTCTTCAGAGGTGCTGACTTCCTGACGGTTTCGGTGCCGTCGCCTACCCGCCTTTGCCAGTGTGACCTGGGAGCCGGGGGAGCCTCGCCGCCGCTGGGGCTGGGTGCGCTCATTTGCAATTTCGCTTTTCCCGTAGGGAAGCCAGGCTTGCTATCGCCTCTCTGATTGCCCGGGCGCTGCCTTCTGCTTTTTGGGGAGATTTTTTATGGACCGGCGACTCCCCCTGGTCCGTTGCCGTGGGCGGCTGGTTTTGGCTTTTTGCCGTGGCTTTAGTCGATAGGGTTGGCTCCTTTTTTTAAGGGATGGTTTGATTGTCAATAATAGTAGATGCACTCAATATGCCTAAGTGCTCAATATTACACGCTATATAGTATTTTTTCGTCAACAATAGCGTAGTGATATTGGTAAGTTACGCACATCGTTATTATTTTGTTGTTTTTCTCTTTGCGTAACTACACGATAATACAATAAATTATACCCGCCACAACTACCTGATAACGCTACTAATTTTCGCAGCTTTATTTGTAATGCGTAGTTAAAGTTACACGGTACAATTTACTTGACCTTAAATAGTGTCAAAATACAATTAATTATACCAAGCAACATTTACGTAATCCGTTATCGTTACTTAGTAAAAAGGCCAAACTACACCGCCATCCCAACGTTACTGGGATATTAAAGGATGTTATTTGTGGGGGATCAGTAAAGCTCGCTTATGCTTTACACAACATGAACGCTCAGATCGAACTCCTTATAAATCAACCCCTCTGTGCTGGGCTGGTAGCAGAGCATCTCGCAGAGCCAGGTGTCCCGGGAAACCTTGCGCTTTTCCGAGATGGCGTCTTCGATGCTGTAAAAACCGTCGGCGTTTTTCGCTTTGCCCTGGCAGTCCTCCCACAGCTCGCAGGTGAGGCAGTCCCGGCCGACACACTTCTCCATCACATCGAAAACGCACCACTTATAAACCTTGTAGCCGCTCTCCACCGCATCGGTGATGACCTTGTTCATCAAGCCGTAGGCCCGGTGCATGGTCGAGTAAATCTGGACGCTGGCCTTGATGCCCCTGGCCGACTTGGGGATCAGGAGGGCCGCCTCGTAAATCTCGGGGTCCATTTCGTCCACCTCGTCCAGCTTGAGCTTCTGAGGATGAGGCCCGCGCACCGACTTGGAGGAGGCGGTAAGGATATTGATGTGTGACCTGTTGACCAAGGCCGTCTGCGCCGATAACATTTCACCCTGGAGCAGATACTGGAAGTCCTCGGTCACCAGGCCCCAGCCGTCTCCTCCCCCAGTGAGGTGGTGGTACATCTTCTTGCTCTGCTCCAGGGAGCCACCCAGGATCTTCGTGGCGCAGTCGTGTTTGAAGACCGTATCCAGCCAGGTGGACAAGGCACCCAGGAGGGTCTTGCCGCCGCCACGGTTGGCCCAGCACACCGAGTCCTGGACCGTCTCGAAGAAGCTGTCCACGATGTATGCCGCCGGCGGGGTGTGCTCCGGGCAGACTTGGGCCCGGGGCACCCGAAGCTTCCAATAGACCTCGATAAATTCCAGCAGTTCGCCGGCATCTTTGAACCCCCGGTTAATGTGGTACTCCAGCAGTTCCCGTTTGACGATTGCCGGGTCAAAATCCACTGTCAGGGCTTTCATGCGGCCCCGCCGCTAAGCAACCAGTATGCCAAAACATCTCCTAAGGCTTTTTGCTCGCCCCAAACGGTCTGCCGAATACGCCCCACGTAAGGGGTAAATACGGGCCTTTGGGGAATGAAGGTAATGAGTAAGGTGGGGTCGTGTTCGTGGAGATACGGGGACCTGGTGACCCCGGCAAACGTAGAATTGATGAGAGTTTACCCATTTACCCGGATTGTGGGGATAAATGGTGGGGAAAGTGGGACCTATGGCCCTGATAGTGGGGGACACCATCCCTATACCGGGGTCTAGTGGGGATTGCACTTTTTTGTAATAATCATTGTCCATTTTGGTAAGAATCAAAAAAAGCCCGGTCCTTCAATTATTTTCCCCCGTGGCATTGATTAATTTCAGGACTTCATAAACTGCCTGCCTGACCTCCTCTTTTTCCAGGGGAATGCCGGTTATTTTTACCTCTTCGGCGACCTTGGTCATCAGTCCGGATTCCTGCAGGAGTCGCTTGATCTCCTTGCGGGCGTCCCGGGCCGCGTTCAAATAAGCTACGGCCACGTTGCTGCTCGGATTAACCTTGGCGAAATTCTCCAGGGCCAGGCGCTCATTTTCCTCAAAAGCTGACAGGGTTTCGCCGATCCGGGTCTTGGAATCGCTGGCGTCGGCCAGAAGTCCCCAGAGCTTGCGGGCCCGGGCCAGCAAAGTGAAGACGTGGCGCTCTGAAACACTCAGGTAAAGCGCTATCTGGTTGCAGGTCATATTCTGGCGCCGCAGCGACATCGCCAGCATGGCCTTCTCGTTGGTCTCGTCAGCCTTACCCATTTCCCCCGGTTCCCTTATCCCCCACCCTGATCTATCGAGGTCAGGGTCATACTCCCTTCCACCCGGCAAAGAAATACCGGAGGGCATCCGGTCCGTGGTGCGCCCCCTTGCCTGGTTCATGCTTTTCGTACTGACTCATCTCCACCAGCAGGTCCCGGGGACACTCCCGGGAAAAGACCAAACCCGCCGCACCCTTGGTCATCCTGGCCGTCTTGAGCCATTGCTTTACTGCTTCATGGCCCCAGGCCACTGATTGCCGAGGTCCGACAATCTCCTTTCCGAAAGCCATAGAATAAGCCCGCAGCATATCCGGGGCCGACGGGTCACCCCAGCCGCCGGTGAGCTGGCCGTAGCCCCGAGCCTGGTGGATAGCCAGGGCGATCCTGGCGTTTTCATCCGGGGTCCTGAGCACCTGGTAATGAGCGAAGAGCACAATTATCCGCTCCCACTTCCGGTCCGGCTGGATCCATAGGGTGACGTTGGGGTTACGGAACCCCTTATCGAGCCCCAGGAAGATGTCGCAGTCTAGGTTGTAGTGGGGGTCAGTCATTTCTTCATCGGCTCCGCACCTTGAGTTGACATTTTTTGATCCCGAAGGCCAGGCACTGCTGCGCGGTGGGCATCCAGATGTCCACGCGATAATGTCTCCATCTCTGGGGCATCAGGTCCATGAAAACGTACTCGCCGTCATAGTGGCCGGCGCCGTTGAGTTCCACAACAGCCCCAAACTGGTAATCAAACTGACCAGGCCCCCTGTAAAGCCCAAGATCTTGTGCCAGACTCCGGCTTAATGCTATGCAGCCTAGGTGTGTTCTCTGACCGCTGGTCATCTTGCCCGGCAAGCAGTAAGCCGTGGCCACTATCGCCACTGGTGCCGGCCGTCGGGGTTGGGTTTGGCCGGAATCTGGGTGGAGAGTTAAGAGCAAGAAGCATAACAGCAGTCCCTTCACTCTGGCCGGTGTTCCAGAACCAACCCCTCATGGTCATTGTGCATGATAGCAACCTCCTCTTACTTCAAATCCTTTCCGGAGATACCCGTCGCGCTCATAAACGCCGCCGCCGCCCCACGCTTCAAAACCGCCTCTGCCTGGTGACTCAAAAGGCCGGGCGGGAAGATAATCAAGTTTTTCCTGAGCACCTGGAACCCCCGGACCACCGCCAAAGAGTTCACCTGGGCCAACTCGGCCCAGTCTTCAAAATCAACCACTGTCTTGCTCCAGACCTCCTCCAAGTCAATTGCTTCGCCGGGTTGAGGTGGCGGCGGGAGAACCCGTTTGACCCGGGGCCAGGTCGCGGCCAGGCGGAAGAGGGTCTGGTCCTGGGCCAGGAGCGCCGCCCCCAGAAACCCCAGGGGGTCGTCAGACGCCCGGTAAGGCAGAAGTGCTTCAGCCCAACCCATCATGCACCTCCCCGGAGAGGACTGCTCCGGTATGCTCTCCTTCAATCTTCATCATTTGCTCCAGGCCGATTCCGGCCAGTTCCATGAGTTTCAGAAAAGCGGCGGCGGAATTTTTGATCAGGCAGCGCTTCTTGATACGGACGATGAGGTCCAGGAAGGCGTCGAAGGTTTGCAGGTGGGCGAGATACACCACGTCCCCAGCAAAGGCAGAGGCCGTCTCCTTCAAGAGCTGGTCCAGGTCTTCCAGTTCCTCCGGTAAAAACAGGAAGGTGGTCATCTTGTAGCGCAACCGCTGTTCGGCGATGGCCGCAAACTGGATGCCCTGCAGGGCCTTCACGGTGTCGGAGTCCAACCCGGCGTAGAGTTTGGATTGGACGTTGCTGATGCTCTCCCAAAGCTCCTTGAGGATCACCAGGTCGTCCTGGCCGGCGATGGCGTTGTGGGAAAGCTGGATGGCCATCTTCTCGTCCGCGTCCTTTTCCTGGGCCACCACCATCACCAGAACCTGCTCCACCCTGGCCTGCCGGGCCGCCATGACCCGGTGGTTGCCGGAGAGCACCCGGAGCTTGCCGTCCTGCTCCCGGTAGCACAGGGGGAGAGAGGACAGATTGCCGTCCTGCTTGACGTTTTCCACCAGGGCCTGGAACTGCTCCGCCTTCATATAACGGGCGTTCTTCTCCAGGAGTTTCAGGTCCCCTGGGGCCGCCAACTCCAACTGGTAAGGAAACAGATCCCCCAGTTTCTCGTTGAGCAGGTTCAGGACTTCTCGAATTTCTTCAGCCATAGAGAGATGACCTCGCTTACATCCAGGATGCCCAACTCCGTCTCATAAACCAGTTTCCCCGGGTCCCGCCGGGCCAGTTCATAGAGGCCCCGGTACTTCATGGACACCGGCTTGTCGGTGAACACCATGGTCCGGCACTTGGGGATTTCCAGGAGGAACTTTTCTTCCAGGAGCTGGCGCACCTCCCGGGTCTGGGTCACCAGGAGCAGGAGTTTGGCCAGGCGCCGGTACCTCGTGGAGTTGACCACAAAGTCGGCCAGCAGATACACGTCCCCGCCGCCCTGCATCCGGGAGTAGATCAGGAAGCCGAAGACCTTGCCGTCCACCGCCACCACTAGGGGGACTTCTCCGTCCGCCGGTACGCCAACCCCTTTGGAGAGGTAGACATCCCGGTAGTAATTCACCACGCGGTTGGTGGTGGGGGAGATGGTGAGCTTCGATGCCGGGGTGATCTCGTCTCCGTCCCGCAGTCGGGCGAAAGGCACGAACTCCGAATGACGCTGCTGCTTCATCACCCCGCGATGCAGGGCCGCCATATTCGAGTAGATGTAGACTGGCTTCATCCTGGCCTTGCGTACCACCGCCACCATGGGTAAACCCTTCCATTCATGGTCGTCCAGGTAGAGGTAATCCCGCTCCATCATCTTGGTCAGGATGCGCTTCTTGCGGTCCTCATCGATCATGCCGTAGCTGGGACTGTCCCAAGCAAAGATTTCCTCCAATCGCTTGAACATCCGCTCATAGCCGCCGGCGTAGGTGGGGAGAAAGGCGATCACCACTGCATCCTTCGGGATTTCGTCCAGGAGGTCGAAGATGTCCCGGGAGGTGTAAGCCTCCAGACGGATTTCTTTTTTGCGCTCCTGGAGTTTGGTCACGGTGCCCTGGTGGAACCCCTCGAAGTTGTTCAAGTAGTGGGCCCAGTGGCGATGCTGGAAAAGGTTCTTGTCCTTCTCAAATTTCAGGGCCTCGAATAGCACCATCACCGTGGCGGCCTTGGCCTCCTCGTCGGCCAGGTAGGACTCCAGCCAGGCGAATTTCTCCTCCCGGACCTCCAAACGGAAGCTCTGCCCGGCCAGGTAGGCCCCCAGGACCGAGGAGTAGAGGGAGACATCGTTCCCCCAGATTTTGGCCTTAGGGGAGTGCCTGGAAATGAGCTGCTCCACAGTGAAAGCGCCGCTGCACCCCACGTACACCTGCCGGCCATCGAAGACGGGGCCGTTATTGCCCAGCCAGCGGCGAGTTTCAGCGTTTATGGAACCGATGAAGCTCATGTTGGATCCTCATGGAGCGGGTCGGTGGAGTCGGACCACCAGCACCACCTGGTCGATGGTGCCCTCACCACGAGTCCCCGCCGCGACTTTCCACACTTGCCTATCCGTTTCTGGCCGATGCCAGACTGCTCAGCCACTCGGCATGACGCTTAGAGCTGGGAATAAACTCCTCGATGAGCACGCCAGTATGCTTCCGCAGCCAGGCGGCCACCACCCGGCGGTGGCAGAACTCGCCAGGCGGCTCGAAACACAACATGATGAAGTTGTCGCCACCCATCTCCCGGATCACCTGCATGGGGTCGAGCCTGTCCAGGACCTGAGCCCGGTAAAGCGGGATGAACCTCTCCGGCTCCATGATCTTGATCAGGTCCCGGGGCGGGGCCAGCGCCTTGTATCGGCGGCCTTGCCACCCCCGGGGAATCCCCCGGGAGATGGCCACCGCCTGGGGCAGGTGGCCGGCAATCTTGAAGTTGCTGGTGAAGATCACAGCTTCACCACTTCCTGGGCCTCGGGGCCTTTTTGCCCCTGCACCACCTCGAATTCAACCCGTTGACCCTCTTCCAAGGTCTTGAACCCGTTCCCCTTAATGGCGCTGTAATGCACGAACACATCCGGCTTGCCTTCCCGGGCAATGAAGCCAAACCCCTTCTGCTCGTTGAACCACTTGACCGTGCCTCTTTCCCTAAAACTTTGTTTCACCGGGTATTCTCCTTTGATTGTCGTTTGTTGAACCCTTCTAAATCCACCTCACCTTGGGGGTCGCCTCCAGGCTCAAACCCAAGATCAGGAAATGCAGGGCCTTGATGCCGTGGGTGTCCACGTCAACCGGTCGGGTTTTGCCTTCCGGCATGTGGTATCTCATGAACTCGGGGATGGTGTTCACGCACTCTTTGGCGATGGTCAGCCCTCCGGGGTTGCCTTCCCGGGTGTTGGCCAGGCGTTGCTTGATCAGGTTCCGGGCCAGGTCCTGCTCTTTGGGGGCCGCCGTCGCCGGTAGCCGGTGCTTGCGCATGCGGACGATGAACTCGGGCTCCCCCGGGTCGCAGAAAAACTTCCTGATCTTGAACTCCTCCCGCCATCCCTGGGCCGCCGCCAGAAACTCGTCCAGGTAAAGTTCCCTGCGGAAAAGTTCCCGGAAAATCTTGATGTGGTCCACCGGGGGCAGGGTATATTCCGCCACCAAGATCACGGTAGGCTGCAGCAGACCCCACTTGACCCCGGCAAAAACTTTCGCCTCAGGCTTCGATTTCGGCTTCTCGGACATCCTTCAGGCTCCGGTAGTAGTCCAGGTTCGAGAGCACCCAGCGACCCAGGCTGTCTTTCCTGGCCGCGGCGATCTTCCCTTCCCGGAGATAGCGGGCGCAGGTCTTCCAGTGCAGCCCCAGAAATTCGGCAATGTCGTGAATGCCCACGTAGAACTCCAGCTTCAAGTCCATCACCTAAAGCCTCCGGTTCTCAGCTCTGATAGTGATCTCCACCCTCGGGTCGGGACTGACTCCCATGATTCGAGAGCCGTCCCAGGAGACGATCTCCCGGTCGTTCGGAATCACCCCCGCCTTCTCCAAGATGTCTGCGGTTGCGGCCATAAGGTTGTTTAAGTCCGGTCGTCGGTTATCTTTGAGCCAGTAATTAACGGTCACCGCCACCGGTCCTGAGAACTCCGCCCTGGGGCAAGCCAACAGGGCCTTCAGGGCCATCTTCTCGTAGGTCCGGTAGGCCTTGGACTGGATGACCACCGGCTTGCCGTTGATGCAACGGGCCACCTGGGAATTTTTCTTGGTGGCCGGTTGACCGGGGATAATCAATCGAGTTTCCATATTCTTCACTTGCTCAAGGCGTCGATGATCAGGTCGCACTCCTTGTTCCGCTTCTCCAGTTCCAGGGTGTACTTGACCCCGTTGGCCTCGCTCCAGGCCGGCTCCCAGACGCCCGGTTCAGACGTCCTGGGATGAGCCATGGCTTCAGCCCGGCGGGATTCCGGTTTCGGCCACGGCGGCTTACTCAGGTTTGGTCTTATCGCCCCACAGCTGGTTAATGACATCAGCCACAGCAGCAGCGTCACCAGTGTCGCCGGCTTTCTCCACCTGCTCAATTTTCGGCGCATATTCCGTCTCCACTTTCTGGATTTCCACCTGGGTTTCTGCGACCCGGGCCCGGGCTTCCGCCTTCTCGGCCCGACGGCGCAACCAAGCCGTCCGGAACCACAAGGCCAGGACCCCCAGGGCGCCGGCCAAGACCGCTCCAACTTTTGAGAACAACAGGCTCAGCAGCCATTCCATGTCGCTCCTCCTTCAATCCTCTAACCGCCTTTTTATCCTCTGCCGCATTCTCGCCGTCTTGACGACGCTGCCCACGAAGTTCGCCAGCCCAACGATCAAGGCGCAGGACAAGACCGCGGCGATCAGACCCCAGCCGGCTGCAAAGGCGGTTTTGAAAGCTTCGAGCATCAAGTCCTCCTATAGGCTACCCTTGCCAGCGCCGGTCTTTGCCCCGCAAGATCAGGGTTGGCCCCATGCCAGCGATCCGGGATGCCAGGCGGTCGCCATGGCCCAGGTAGTGCACCGCTAACTCTTCCAGGGTCAGATTACTGGTGATTAGAGTTTCCAGACACTCCCCGTATCGCCGGTCCAGCAGGTCATAGAGGGTCTGGAGTACGAAGTCGCTCACCTTTTCGGCCCCCAGATCGTCCAACACCAGGAAGGGAACCCGGGCCCCGTAGTAGTCCAGCAGCCGCTTTTCGGAATCGCCGCTGCGGTCGTCGAAGGAATCCCGGATCTCCTTCAGCAGGTCAACTGTTCGTAAGAACCGGCAATGTTCTTCCCCGTGCGCCAGGAGGTCCTCCCGGAGATAGGCTACGGCCAAGTGGGTCTTGCCCGTGCCCGGTGGGCCGGTGATGAAAACCGGGCGGCGCTCCGGCACCTTGCCTTTATAATTGTCAAGCGAGCAGCCCAGATATCGTTTGATCACGCCAGCCCTGGCCAGCAGATGCTCGATGTTCTCCAGGCGGAATCGGGCCTTGGCCAGGGCCCGCTCTCTTGCTTTGGCCCTTTCAGCTTCGTTCCGCTTCTCCTGACAGCTTTCACAGCAGTTGCCTCGCTGCATGCGGTTGCCGGTGAAAGGGCTCACCATGGTCTCGATGGCGAATTTCCCGCAGTCCGGACAGTGGGCCCGCCCCCCGGCATCGACCTCCACGTCAATCAGGGTCGGGGACCTCGACGACGTATTGGTCGCGCCGCTGGTCATATCCCCGTGGCGTCCGTTGCCCCGACAGCCCGGCTTTCGCCCCGCGCCCGTTGCCGCGGTTTCCGAAGTCATGGTCATAGTTGCCCTCCAGCACTTTTAGGCAGTTGGTGTCGTTTCTCATCAGGAAGTCGAAGGTCAGCCAGGGCTTATTCAGCGCCTTGGCCTTTTCGAAGAGCCTTCGCCACCAATCGGGATCGCCCCGCTTGCGGAGGCGCAGGCCAGCCTTTTTCCGGCGGTCATCGGTGAGCTCCGAAACCATGGGCTTGCAACCCGAGTCGTTCCAAAGCTTCACCAAAGCGGCAGGCTTTAACTGAGACGCAGGAGAGGTTGCCGGGGGGTCATCGGCCTCGCCGATGACACAGGCGCTAGCCTGTATATTTACTTCCCTTCTCTTAACTTCCCTTCCCTTAACTTCAGGGCGAGTACTCGGTGAGTCCCCTTTGGGTTCTCGCTGACTACTCACTGAGTCCTCAGCGAGGAGTTGGCCTGAAGGGGCGGGGTGGTAATCGGGGGGAGGCGGCGGCCTCTTGGACGCTGCTTCTCTGGACTTGGTGAGATTCTGATTGTGGGCAAACTTGGGGTACTGCACGTGCCACTCGCCTTCGACTTCATAGCGCTGGATTAGCCCGAGGAGTTCCGCGTCCTGGAAAAATGCCAGCACCACCTCCGGGGTGATATGGTCCAGCAAAGGGGCCACCAGGCCTCTGAACCCTCTAAGGTTGCCGGTGATTCTCCCTTCCACGTCCAGGTGGGCGATGCCCCAGGTGAAGAGCAGACGATGGCAGTCATTGCCCAGGTCGGCCACCGCTTCATTCAGGCTGATTTTTTTCTTAAGCATGCGTCCTTCAGCCATGAAAAGAGACTCCGTTGGCAACCATATCCACCTTCTCTTACACACCATGAGCACTCAGCGACTACTCACTGAGTGCTCATTGACCTGCCTCTTCCCAGTCGGAACCATGATATTTTTTTCTGTCCCAGGATTGACCGCAGGCTTTCGGGGACTGGTCAGTCCATCTTCTTGTCAGAGTTGGTGAGTTCATAAACCTGGTTCACGATATCCGGGCGCAGATCCTCCAGGCTGATCACCCCTTCCATGGCCTCGATGATTTTCCGGGCGGTTTTCAGGCTGGGACGACGGATGCCCCGGTTGATCTTTTTGATATAGCTCCGATCTACCCCGATGCAGCTGGCCAATTTTTCCGGAATCTTGATCCTCATGGCAAATTTATATAGGCCATTGTGTCCTCTCTGTCAAGGCTTTATTTTCTTCAAATCGGACAGAGATGCTTATGGGACAATTTTATAAAACCAACTATTTTTAATTTGACTATGGGGGACAATAAGTCCTATAATGGATTCGGGAGTTTAGATGAGGTGGTGAAGCGCTAACTTTTAGAGGGAAAATTTATGCGGGAGTGGCATGAAGAGGAGACCGAGGACCTGGATTTTATCTCCAGGCGGGTGTTGCAGTTTCTCAAGGAGCGCAAGATTAAGCTGGCTCCCTTTTCCCGCGGCCTGGGGGTTGACCCGGCCCATTTCCGCCGCTTCTTAAAAGGCAAGCGTCGCTGGCGAATGGATTACCTGGAAAAGGTGGCCGAAGGACTGGGAATGTCGCTGGAAGAGTTGCTCACGGGGCCCAAGCCCCAACCGGAGGTGCTGCAGCCCATTATCACGGTAGTGGGCGAGTATGACAAGCCCCCTGAGGGTCTGGTGATAGACGAGTATTTTGCCGTGCCCCTGGTGGAAGGCCCCATCGCCGCCGGACATTCCGGGGCCATCCCCGGAGATTATGTCACCTCCATGGTCTGGGTCTACAAGCCCGAAATCGGCCGGCGCCAGCACCACAACCTGCGGGCTGTCAAGTTGGCCAAAGACGCTGCCTCCATGGAACCCACCATCCGCCGGGGTTCCATCGTCATCATCGACCCTACCGAGATCGCCATCTCAAAAAAGGGAATTTATGCAGTGCGCCTGGAGCAATCCGAGGGGGCCTGCGCCATCAAGAGGGTAAAGGAAAGCGAAGACTTCTGGTTTTTCCTATCAGACAACCCCGAAGTGGAGCCGATCATCATGAAAAAGGAGCGGGACCACAACCCCATCATCGGGCGGGTGATCTGGTCGTGGACCAGTTGGGTGAGGTAGAATGGTTAATATATCATTCTACTATTGGCCGCGTTGTCACGTGGGAATATTGGGAATATATAGAGCTAGTTAGCATCCCGACAATAATTGACAACAGCGAACATGCCCAGACACGAGATCTAAGGTCCGGCAGGGTGGCTCTGGAAGGGTTCGGGGTTCCCAGCGAGCAACCCGGGCCTCCGGGAAGTATTGCAGCAACCTCAAAGGGACGGCGAAAAGGTGCCCTTGAAGCGTCAAGACGCGAAGTTTAAACCTGGTCGAGTCTTCAAGGTGGCGCTCAAACTCCTGTAACTCTATTCTACTTTCAATTCTCATGAGGGCTAACTGTACTTTTTGGACTAAACATTATATTTGGGCGCAATTTAATAGCTTGATAATAATCTGCGGCGGCACGTTTTCTATCTTTTTTTGCAGCATAAGCTTTTGCGCGATTAATATAAACATCGGCGTCGTTTGGTCCATATTTCAAGGCTAAATTATAGTCAACTATAGCGCGATCATATTCTTGTTTAGCGAAATATGCTAACCCTCTATTGGCAAAAGCCACATAATTGTATGGCTCCAAAATAATTACGTAACTAAAATCAGATATAGCTTGCTCATATTGTTTTTTATCATAATATAAAGTCCCTCGATTCAAATAAGGCAAAATATATTTTGGGTCTAATGTAATGGCTTGGGTATAGTCGGAAATGGCTCTATCATAGTTCTGCTTATTTTTATAAAAATTCCCGCGATTGTTATAAGCTGTAACATTTTTCGAGTCCAGGGTAATGGCCTGGTCACAGTCGGCGATGGCCCGACCGTAATCTTCCTTTCCACCAAAGGCAATTCCGCGATTAAGATATGCCAAAACACTTTTCGGGTCTAAGGCGATGGCCCGGTCAAAATCGGCTATAGCCGATTCATATTCCCCTTTTTTTACATATGCCCATCCACGGTTATTATAAAATCCATCATTTTTAGGGTCTAAAGTGATTGCCTGATTATAGTCTGCGATGGCGCGATTAATATCTCTCACCTTCAGATAGGTATTCCCGCGAAAATAGTAAGTAGAAGCATTTTGGGGGTCTAAGTCGATGGCTAGGCTATAATCAGCAATTGCGAAGTCATATTTTTGTTTTTCATGGTAGAGATATCCACGACCAATGTAAGCGGAAGGTTCACCTGGCTCTAAAGCGATGGCCTGGTTATAATCTGCGAAGGCGCGTTTATAGTTTCGTTTCATTCGAAAGGCATCCCCACGTTTATTATATGCTAACGAATATTTTCGGTCTAATTTAATACCGTTGTTATAATCGGAGATCGCCTGATCATATTGTTCTTTATTGAAATAATTATCTCCCCGAGCACAGTAAACCGAGGCATTTTTTAGCCCTAAGGCGATGGCTTTGTCGTAATCGGAGATTGCGCAGTTATAATCTTTCTTTTCGTAATAAACATTACCTCGAGTATAATATGCCGCTGCATCGTTTGGTTCTAACGTAATGTACTTGCTGAAATCAGCGATAGCACGGTCATAATTCTTTTTTATTGTTAAATAGACAATCCCACGATTGCGATATGCTTCTGAATATGCCGGGTCCAAACCAATTGATTCATCGTAGTTATTAAGGGCTCGGTCATAATCTCCTTTTTCTTCATAAGCCTGCCCGCGAAAAAAGTATGCATGAACATTTTTTAGGTTTAAAGTAATGGCTTGATCGAAGTCTGCAATGGCGCGATCATAGTGTTTCTTTCTTAAATAAGTATAACCGCGATAGTAGTATGCTGTATAATTTTTCCGGTCCAAAGTGATGGCTATGTTATAGTCATTGATGGCGCGGTCATATTTTTGTAATTCTTGATAAGTATATCCACGATCAATGTAGGCCGAAGGATCGTTAGGCTCTAACACAATGGCCTGATTATAATCTGCGAAGGCCCTTTTATAGTTTTGTTTCATTCGAAAAACATTCCCACGGTTATTATAGGCTAATGTATATTTTTGGTTTAATTTAATAGCCTTGTCATAATCGAAGATCGCCTGATCATATTGTTTTTTGCTGAAATAACTATCACCGCGAGCGCGGTAAACCAAGGGTTCTTTTAGTCCTAAAGCGATGGCCTTGTCATAATCGGAGATCGCCAGGTCATATTCTTTCTTTTCGTGATAAATATTACCACGAGAGAAGTATGCCTTAGCGTCGTTCGGTTCTAAAGCAATGACTTGACGATAATCATTGATTGCTCTGTCATAGTCTTGTTTATATAAATAGATATTCCCACGATTTTGATAAGGTGCAGGATCTTTCGGATTTAGAGCGATGGCCTGATTATAGTTAGCTATTGCGTTTTCGAAGTCTTCCTTTTCCCTATAGGCATATCCTCGATAGAAGTATGCCTTGGCATTTTCAGGTTCTAAAGTTATGGCTTTAGCGAAGTCAGTGAGAGCTATGTCATATTGTTTTATCTTTAGATAGACACTACCACGGCTGCAATAATCTTCAGCACTTTTAGGTTCTAAGGCGATTCTCTTACTATAGAAGGTGATAGCGTTGCCATAATCATTTTTATTGGAATAGACAAGCCCGAGATTGGTATAAGCTAGAACCATTTTTGAGTCTAAAGCGATAGCCTGGTGGAGATCAACGATAGCGCGATCATAATTTTTTTTCAGTATATAGACACTACCGCGGTTGTTATAAGCCAGCGCATATTTATGATCTATAATGAGTGCCTGGTTGTAATCGCTGATGGCTCTATCATACTCATTCTTTTCTTTCCAGACATTGCCACGCTCTAAGTAGGCTTCGGCATATTTAGGGTCTAAAGCAATGGCTTTGTCATAATCACAAATGGCTAAGTCATAGTATTTGTTTTCCTGGTAAAAATGACCACGCTGGAAGTAGGCTGGAGCCAATTTAGGCGTTAATTCAATAGCTTGGTTATAATCATTGAGAGCACGATCAAGTTCCTTTTTTTCCTTATATATATTTCCACGGAGGTAGTAAGCTGAACTTAGTTGCGGGTCTAATTCAATAGCTTTGTTATAATCTGACACTGCTTGATCAAATTCCTTCTTAGAATAATAGACAAGAGCACGCGAAAAATAAGCAAATGAAAGTTTTGGGTCTAATGAGATTGCCTTTTCGATATCAATAATAGCCCGGCAAAAGTCCTTTTTTTCAGCATAGGCAACTCCACGAAAAACATAAGATATGGCCAGATTGGGGTCTAAAGAGATGCCCTTATCTAACTCAAGAAAGGCCCTATCGAAATCTTTTTGCATCATATAAGCTATACCGCGGCTACTATAAGCAAGAGATAATTTAGGGTCTAATGAGATTGATTTGTTAAAATCAGAGATGGCCTTTTCGTAATCTTTTTTCATTAGATAGTTTAAGCCGCGATTGCTGTAAGCAATTGCAAGCGTGGGCTCTAAAAAAATGGCTTTATTTAAGTTAATAATGGCATTTTCAACATCCATTTTCTTCATATATATAACCCCGAGATTGTTATATGCAAAAGCATTTCTGGGATTTGAGGCGATGACGCGGCCGTAATCTTTGAAGGCGCAGTCTATATTGCCATCAGCAAGGAAGGCGTTTCCCCTAATCAAATAAATCGCAGCTGGTTCAACTATTTTTTCTGGAATAGCCTCCTGAGCCATAGCTAGATTATAGAATTCGATGGCCCCTTTGAAATCTTTAGCATCATTACGCGCTATTCCAATTGTAAGAAAGACCAGAAAACTCATTTCACGGGCAAACTTTGTTTGAAAGTTAAGCTCCTTCAATTCGGCTACCATGGGGGTAAAATTTTCTTCCACTGACTGAATAGGAACCAAATTTGGCGAGCTTTGTAGCACCTCGAAATGTAATGTTATTTCCCCCTTTTCCTTGGTTCCTGCCGTTAATCCTGGGGGTAAGCCATACGATCCCCATAACACAATCCTGGCCCTTTCATCTTTGCCGACCTGCTTAGCCTTTTTGCGCCCTTCCTTTTCGCTAATAAAATTCCATTCTCTAATTTCCATATCTTTATCTTTATATTTCTTCAACTGATCACGGATGCGTTTTCCAACTCGATATGTCTTTTGATCTTGTTCATCAAAATCCGCAACTAAAATAATAATTTCTTTTGTAGGGCGAGTCTGGTACAAATACCAACTGACCCCAAGCAAGGGGATGGTGACCGTCCCTATTATACCCAAGTATTTGAGCTTCCGGGTGATGGTTAACTTGAAGATTCGATTGTCAAAGCATAGCAACTTGGAGATTTTATAGCCAAAACCAAACAGAATGAAGATAATCCAGAGGGCAATAATAATAAAGATAAATAAATAAAACAAAACATTTCCAAACCAACTCTGTATATTTTCAATAAATTTATAGACATTATTAAAATTAGTTATAATAGCTAATATTATACTAATAAGGTATGCAAAAAAAGCTATTAGACCTTTATCAATTGGTCTATTTGGTTCTTTATTTATTTTAGTGGTCATCTTTACTCTTCTCCATCTTCAATACACATGCCTTATCTTTGATACTCCCGCGTCTCCCAAGCCCCACCAGGCTCGGTTTAAGTCGGGGGACCGAAATGGGATGACTTATCGATCCGGGACTTGCAAGCCATCTCAATGATGGTTGTAAATTCGTTCTGAGGTGACCATTATTAATACCTTGCCAGCTTCGACAATTATCCTCTCACCGGGAAAAATTCTAGATTTGATCTGGATAACCTATGGTGATGGAGATAATTTCAGAGCATGCCTGATGATAACGAATTTTGATAAAAAGATTTTCTTGACTATTTCAGGTTAAGAAGTGGAGGATGTTTTTCCTTAAGCCACTCCAGAACCTTCTCACGTAACTCCAGAACGTAGGCTGCCAGCTCTGACGCCTCATCCTCGGTGGCGCCACCCACGTAGTCATATTCCACGATGTTTCTCTTTTTCCGACAGGCATCCAGATAATTGGCATCTGGTCGATGCTCGGAGCCCAGGATCAGCGGCAAGGTCTGGATGGTGCGGTAATGCTGCAGCATCCGGGCAGCCCTGTAGCCTTCGGCATAGAGCAGGATGGTGCAGAGTTTCAAGGCCGCGTTATACGCGATGCCAAAGCGCCAGTCTGGAGAAATCCCGCCGCCGGCGTCTGCTAGATCACGATCTACGATGGCCAGTAGGTTAGCGATCTCTTCCGGGGAGGTGACGTGGGGTTCAAGCCAGCCGTTATCGGCCCATTGCTGTAAGGTCATTTTCATTGCCTACGATAAAAAGCTTTGGGGACTCCAAGACGTTGGATAGAAAATGATCGCCTTTTTCCTTGCGGTGACGGAATTCTTCCACAGTCAAGGTGTGAGGATTGATCTCCCGGCCGATCTGGTCCGAGACGCCTGACAGCCAACTCGATAAGGCGCGTAGGCCGACGGCCCCGATCACCATCAGGTCCACGTCGCTTGCCGCTTTCTCTTTGCTGCTGGCCAAGGACCCGAAGACAAAGGCTACTTTCACACCTTCCCGGTCTAAAACGCTCTTGAGAATCTCCACCAGACCGGCGGTCTTCAAGACCAGCTTGCGGATATCCGGGTAGAGGGGGTGCTCGGTGTTGGCCCGGTAGTAGAGGCGGTTACCGTCCCGGCGTGTCGTCACCAGGTCCAGCTTCACCAGCTTTTGCAGGTCTTGCCGGATGGTGCCCAGGGAAAGACTGGCCTGCCTCTCCATCTCCCGCAGGTGCACTTCTTTTTCGTCCAGGCCGAAGAGCAGCCGAAAAATTTCCGCCCTCACCCGGGAGGACAATATATCACTCAGGGTCCCCATGATTGTTTGGTTATACCACACAGTTGATTGGTTTGACCATACATTTTCTTCCATGCTGTCTTGATCATAAAGAAGTTTTCCAGGAATATCAACGGTTCCCTGGAGGAAGGATTTAATGTCTCTTTTCGTGTTGACAAAGGGGACACAGTGGCCTATATATAAGCCATAAAAAATTATCCCAGGGAGTTAAATTGTCCGATGTCCTCCTCTCTCCTTACTGTGGAAGAAGTTGTCGACTTCTTGAAAATCTCCCTGAGGGCGGTACATAAAGCGCTTTTTAAGGCCCATCTGAGAGGTAGAATATGGCACTGGATTTATCTGGGCATCTCTGCGAGTACGAGAAGCGCCAATTTCCCATTCAAACCCAAGCGGCGCGGCCAACGGTCCCATAGCCGGGAATGCCGGTACGCGCATTATAATTCCCAAAAGGGCGAAACCAAGCGATCTGTGTGCGGTTTTTTTTATAGGGAAGAATTGTGCAATCACTCTTGACTCCCGAAGAAGTGGCAGGACTTTTGCAACTGTCTCTTCGTACCATCTACGCCAATGTCCGACGTTTGGGAGGATTTTACCCTGCTGGGATTCGGGCATTGCGTTTCCGAAGGGAGGACATCTATGCCATTATGGAAGGACCCGAGGACCGGCAGGTGGAGGTACCAGTTTCAACATCTGGGCCAGCGCCACAGCAAGACCGGGTTCAGAACCAAGGTCGAGGCCCGAAGCGACATGGAAGCCCATCGCAAGAGCCTGAGCGACCCACCGACCCCTCCATCCTCGCCGACTCCGTGCGCTTTGGACTTAGAGAACCTGATGGTGGAATATCTTCGGGTGGCCGAAAGGCAACTGGCGCCCAAGACTCTTGAGTATCGCAAGATAGCCTTCCGCCGGTTTTTGGGCCACGCAAAAAACATCCCGGCCTCACAGGTAACGACCCGAATGGTGGAGAATTACCTGCTCTCCCGACCCACCAACCACAATTTTAACAAGGACCGGACGGAACTCCTGCGCTTGTTCAACTGGGGCTTCAAGCGCCTCATGGTCCCATCGAATCCCGTAGCCCTGGTGGATAAGCTCCCGGTGGACACGCCCAGGAAAGTCATCCCCACTCCTGAGCAAATGGCTCGGATGCTGGTGGCCGCCGGCCCGGAAAGGCCCTTGCTCTTGGTGCTTTTTCACACCATGGCACGGATAGATGAGGTCTTGCGGCTCAAGTGGGAGGACGTGAACTTTGAGCAAAAGGCCGTGAGGCTGTGGACCCGCAAGCGCCGGGGAGGGTCTTGGGAGTTCGACTGGATGCCCATGAATGAGGACCTGGAGAAAGTTCTGTGGGGTCTATGGCAGAAGCGCAAGGCCGGTGAGTGGGTTTTTGTCAATTCTTTTACCAATTCCCGTTACAAGGATCGCTTTAAGCTCATGCGCTCGATCTGTCGCCGTGCGGGTTTGCCGCAGTTTGGCTACCACACCATCCGACATTTCGTGGCCTCATACCTGGTCGATAAAAAGAAAGTGTCCCTACCGGTGATTTCCCGGCTTTTGCGTCATAAAAACCTCCAAACCACCGAACGGTACTTGCAAGCCATTGACCCGCGGTTCCGGGATACCATGAGGCTTTTGGAGGGCGATCTGCTCGAACCTACTCACAACCTACTCACCGACCTACTCACCAAAGAAAAAGGGGGCCAAAAATTTTGACCCCCAATCCTCGCAAACCGTTGGCGGAAGTGCATGGGAATCGAACCCACCTACCGCCTTCAGCAGACGGCACACCGGATTTGAAGTCCGGGGGCCCCACCAGTGAACCTCGCACTTCCGTATAGCTTAATTTAACATGATACTAAAGGTTTGCAAGGACTGGCGGTTAAAAATATTGACCCGATTTTGGTTTTCGCGTGGGTTTTTGATTAGTTTTCAAGTGGTTACCGATGGAGCATTAGGTAGGTCTCCCTTTAAAAGCCGCATGGTATCGCGGAACCGCGCGTCAACAGCATGGAGGTTTTTTTGACGCCAAATCCGGAAGATCACCGGCAGGGAAACCTTCTTTTTGTCGACGAAAAAAGAGGCCACCAAGTGACGGATGGTATGGTGGCCGAACTGCGGGACTCCACGGCGACAAATTGACTGCATGAGCTTGAAGCGGTGCACGTAGCGGTTACCCGGTCAGAGGATTAACAAAACCCACTCGGCGTTCCTGCGGTTCTGCCACGAGCCCCACAGGACTTTCTCCAAGTCCTCGTTCATGGGAAGCCAGCCGTATTCCCAAGATCCGCTCCCGCGCTTGCGAGTCCTCAGCCTCAAGGCCTTTTGCCCGAAATGCACGTCCTCCCACTTCAGGCGGAGTACTTCGTCGATGCGGGCCATAGGGTGGAAAACGACCAGAAGCAACAGTCCCTCTGCCCCTGCAGCCACCAGCCTTCGGGCTAGTTTATCAGGGGTGGGAATGACTTTCTCGGGCGTTTCCACCAGGAGCTTCGAAACCAAGGCCAACGGGCTCGATAAGATCATGAGGCGCTTGAAGCTCCTGTGAACAGGCGCATGAGTTCCGTGCGGTCCTTGTTGAAGTTGTGGCTGGCAGGACGGGAGAGCAGGTAGTCCTCGACTACCCGGGTCGTCACCTGAGGCAGGGATCCCGGCGAGAAAGAACCATGCGGAGTCTCCCCGTCGGCAAGGGCATGAGGCCTAACCTATGGTATTCAGCATAGAATCAGCGTTTTCCGCAAAAATAAATAAATTGGATTTTCTCCTAAAGTTTTTTTGAAAATAATCCGAATCAACAAGTGTATCCAAAATCGTTCCCTTAATTATGGCCAGAAATTGGAGACTTCTAACCCCCCTCTTTAGGGCAACTTACTTGAATCACTTTGATTATTAATAATATATCTCGATGAATTTTTTGGGGGGGCAGTTTCGGCCAACAGAGAGTTGAACCGGCATCCGATGGAAACTACGGATGCGGCCTGCCGCAGATGAAGGCCCGGCATGGTTTGCTGTTCACACCTGCCATCAATATGAAGCCAAAGTCGAGGCGGATCTGCGGTCCCGAGGACTGGAAGTCTTTGTGCTCCGAATTACTGTGCGAAGCCGTCGCCGGGATAGGTGTAAGCTCTTGGCAATTCTTTTGTTTTCCTGCTACCTGTTCGGTTATACCAAGATGAATAAAGAGACCAATAATACCATTGTTCAGCCGCCTAGGAGCGTGGCGTACGTTGTGGGTAGTAAGAAATCCTGCACCCCTATTCCTGCTGATACGGTGGCCTCCATCCGGTCTATTCTGGAAAGGGGCAAACCCGTTTATCCTTGGCCCCGGCTGCTGTCAGGATGCCGGTTGCGGGAGGTTACCGGTTCTCTTTCCGGCGCCTTGGGGACTCTTAGTCGCCGTAAATCAGAGAAACACGATTTAGCGGCGGGAGTGGAACTTTTAGGTCAGTCCCTTGCCGTGGACCTGGACGAAGAGGGTGTAGAGCCCAGCACTTGCGTTTTGAGGCGGAGGGCACGCTTCTGCCACCAAGGCCAAATATAACTTTGATGAGGCTTGGCAATGTTCAACAGACGAAGATCACCCCGTAGCGCCCGTACCGGCGATAAGACCGTGGCAAGGGAGAACTATGCACTGCCGCAGCCGGCCACCGGATCAAGGATGCTCTCGGCAACCATAATATGCTGTTTATCCATGGGATTGGGGCTTTTGGGGGGCTGCGGCGGCCCTGCGGCCCAATTGCCCCCCCAGCAAGCGGTGGCCCAGGTAGACTTCCTGGCCAAACAAAACCGTCTCCAGGAACAACTATCGAAGCAGGTGACCCAGGTTTCCGGGATGGACTACAGGGATTATAAAGTGGGCCCGGAAGACCTGCTGGAGATCAATTTTCTGGACACGGACAAACTATGGGCGGAGGTCCGGGTCAATGGGCAGGGGGAAATCAGACTCCTGCTCCTTGGGGATATTCAGGTGGCGGGTTTAACTCCCGCTGAGGTGGCTAAGAAGTTGGTCCGCTTATATAAGGAAGGGGATTATCTCAAGGACCCCAATATCACGGTAGCCATTAAGGAATTTCGGCACCAGAAGGTGGCCGTTACCGGGGCGGTTAATAAACCGGACCACTACGCCCTCATCGGCCCCCGCACCCTGCTGGAGGTGCTGGGCATGGCCGGCGGGCTCTCGGACAAGGCCGGTGAGACGGCGCACCTCATCCGCGCACGCAAAGGCGCGTCCCGTTCTCAGGCCGCTTCACCGGTGCAGTCCTTCTCCCCCGGCTCGGAAACCATTGTCGTGGATTTAAACCGGCTATTGCTTAAAGGGGCGGTGGACCTGAATTTCCCCGTCCAAAACGGGGATGTGGTCTTTATTCCCTTTGCCCAGACCGCCTATGTCCTGGGCTCCGTTGCCAAACCGGGAGGCGTCTTTATCAAGGATAACATGACGGTGACCAAGGCGGTAGCCCAGGCCGGGGGCCTGCATGTCATGCTGTCATCTTATAATGCCACCGTTTTGCGCCAGGATGAGAATGGCCAGCGCCAGACCATTTTGGTGAACCTCGCCCAGATCACTAAGGGCAAGGAAGAAGATTTGTCCCTGAAGGAAAATGACATCGTGTATGTGCAGGAAAGCGGCATCAGGCGATTGCTCTTCGATGTCAAGATGCTTTTGCCGGGCAGCGTTTCGGTGAGCCCGGCCGCAATGTTTTAAGGTGAACTCTTGGGCCTGCCTGGCCTCGCCCTGGTCGGCCTCCATTGAGAAAGCCTTGATGATTGCTAGCCCATGAAACTCGACGTTACGGGGCTAAAGACACCATAGGATTACCGCTATGCAAGATAATCTCCCCACTGAAATGCCGGTGCCGGTTTCGGCCCCAATGTCGCCGGCGCCGTTGGCGTATTATTCCGACGAATTTGAGCAGGGCCTTCATTTACGGGATTACTGGCACGTCCTCAAAAAGCGCAAGTGGTGGTTTTGGGGCGTGTTGTCGGGAGTGGTGGTAGTTGTCCTATTGGTAACCTTCCTGATGTCCCCCATCTATAAGGCCACCGCCACTCTGCAGATCATCCAGGATAATCCCTCGGCCCTGATGGGAGGAGAGAAGACGGACCCCCTGGGAGCTTTAACCGGTTCCAGCGAGCTGGATAGATTTTACGAAACCCAGTACAAGATTTTACAATCCCCCACCATCGCCTATGGTCTCATCGACTCCCTGAAGTTGAAGGAACATCCCTCATATAAGCAAATGGAGAGCGATAACCCGGATAAACCCCCTGAGGTTATCAGGCAAAAATACGCCCAATACCTGCTGGACAACCTCAAGGTGGAGCCGGTCAAGAATTCTTTTCTGGTGGATATTTCCTATAAATCAACGGATAAGCAGCTGGCCCAGAAGATCCCGGAGGTCTTGCAAAAAGAATATCTGAAATTGTCCATGACCACCCGGCAACAGTCCTATGCCATGTTGCGGGAGTGGTTGGAGAACGAACTGACGCGTCTGGGCAACAAGTTGGAACTTTCTGAAAAATCGGTTTACGCCGATGGCCAGAAAAAAGACTTTTTGTCCCTGGAAGCCCCCGAAACCAACGTGACGATCCAGAAATACATCGAGGTGAGCAAATTATTGACCACGGCCCAGGCGGACAAGGCCGGCAAAGAGGCGCAGTACCGGCAGATCAAGGAAAAAGGGGCGGACGCGCCGCTGATCACCAATCATGTCTTGATTCAGCAGTTGCGCCAACAGCTTATTGGCCTGGAAGCGCAGATCAGCGGGGATAACAAGATATTCGGGCAAAACTTCCCGGATTACAGGGCGCAGACGACCAAAATGAAGGATTTGCGCCAGCGTTTGAACCAGGAGATCAGACGTCTGGAAACCAGCATCAGGTCGGATTACGAGGCCGCCTCCCGGGCGGAAAGCCTGTTGCAAAAGGAATTCGACCTGCAAAAGGCCAAGGTCATAGACCTACAGAACAGCCTGGTGCAGCATCATATCTTGAAGCGCGACCTCCAGACCAATCAGGCCCTCTACGAAGCCTTGCTGGCCCGCATGAAAGAGGCCAGCGTGGCCAGCACCATGGTGGCCAGCAACGTCTCGGTCATCACCCCGGCGGAAGCGCCCTACAAGCCCTGGTTGCCCAAACCGCTGTTGTTTTTGGCGCTGGCCCTGGTCGTCGGCTCCATGGGCGGCATCATGACCGCCTTTTTCGTGGAATACCTGGACAGCTCCATCAAGACCACCGAGGAACTGGAAAAGGTCTGCCATATCCCTGCCCTGGGGGTAATTCCCATGATCAGCGGCAATTCCAAGAAACTGACCCAGGACAAGCAGGAATCTATAGGACTCATCCCTTATAACCAACCCATGTCGATGCTCAGCGAGGCCATTTTTCAAATCCGTAGTTCCATCATGCTCTCGATTTCAGAGGCCCCGCCCCAAGTCATCTTGACCACCAGCGCCAATCCCGAAGAAGGCAAGTCGACATTTTCCTCACATTTGGCCATTGCCATGAGCAGCCCAGATCGAAAAAGCATCCTTTTAGATTGTGACCTTCGGAAGCCGACAATGCATAAGATCTTCTCGCTACCCGTACAACCAGGCCTGACCAATTACCTTACCGGTAACGCCACGTTAGAGGAGATTATTCGCCCCTCCGGTGTCCCTAATCTGTACTTTGTTCCCGCCGGGCCGACTCCTCCCAATCCCAATGAACTGTTTAATTCCGCTGCCTTTAAGAACCTGGTAAATCACCTCCGGCGGGAATTCCATTCCATTATCATCGATTCACCTCCCGTTATCGGCTTTGCCGATGGCCGGTCGCTTGCTGCTAATGCCGATGGCGTGGTGCTGATAGTCAAACACCATAGCACCACCCGGGAGGCCGGGCGTCTGGCCGTACAAATGTTGTCCCAGAACCATGGCCGCATCCTGGGGGGTATTTTGAGCATGGCCAGGAAAGATCGCCTGGGATATGGAGGCTACTACGGCTATTACCAGTATTACCACAAATACTATAAGGGATATCATGGCCACGACGGCGGCAAAGCGCCAAAAGAAACTGAGCCGCTTGACTAGGAAATCGCCGATTCTACGGGGATGTTACCTTACAAATGGTGAGATCATCACCTAAAGCTACCGGCCAAAATGAGGCGAGAATATGAGAAAGTTCTATCGCGATAAAATCGTTCTGGTTACCGGGGCAGCCGGTACCGTGGGGCAGGAATTGGTTCGCCAGTTGATTAAACTCAAGCCCGGCGAGCTCCGTCTGATGGATAACAATGAGTCGGAATTATTCTTTCTGGGGAATGCATACCGGAATGCCGGGTTCGTGACCTCTTACCTGGGGGATGTGCGCGACCCACAAAAATTGCTCAACATCACCAAGGGGGCGGAAATTATTTTTCATGCCGCCGCCTTCAAACACGTGACCCTCTCCGAATACAACCCCTTTGATGCGGTGCAAACCAACATCACCGGCGTGAAAAACGTGGTGCAAGCCGCGATGCACAATAATGTCTCCCGGGTGATTTTTACCAGTTCCGACAAGGCGGTCAATCCCACTAATGTCATGGGCACTTCCAAGCTCATGGGTGAGCGGATCATCACCGCAGCCAATATCGTCAATAATAATGGCCGGCAGGTGTTTTCCAGCGTCCGCTTCGGCAACGTTTTGGGCTCCCGGGGGTCGGTGGTGCCGATTTTTGCGGAGCAGATCCTGCGCGGGGAAGCCATTACCATTACTGATAAACGCATGACCCGGTTTGTCATGACGATTCAGGAGGCCGCCAAACTCGTGCTGGAGTCCGCCATGCTGGCTTGCGGGGGTGAAGTCCTGGTCACCAAAATGCCGGTCATGGGCATCACCGATTTGGCCCGGGCCATGATCGATTTATTGGCCCCCCAAGCCGGCCGGGATCCTGACAAAATCACCTTCCGGTATGTCGGGGCCACGCCCGGGGAAAAGCTTTATGAGGAACTGATGAGCCAGGAGGAAACGAGCCGCGTCAAAGAACTGCCCACCATGTTCGCCATCCTCCCGGCTCTCCGGGCCTTTTATCACATAATTGATTACCGTTATCCAGTGGAATTGCCGGGTGGGGAGAGCCAGCATCCGTATATTTCCTCCTTGGAGGAACCTATGACCGTGCCGGAAATTAAGACCTACCTGACCCGACATGGGGTGCTGGAGCATTTTATCACCCCCAAACCATACCGGGAGCAACCTGAGCGTCCCACCACCAAGACGATAAGGAAAAGCGCTTCTCCAGGAGCCCAGATCCTATGAGGGTGCTCATCTTGGGAGGTGACGGGTACTTAGGCTGGCCCACCTGCATGTATTTTTCCCAGCAGGGGCACGACGTGGCGGCCGTGGACAATTATTTCCGACGACACACCGCCTTAGAACTCGACTGTGAGCCCCTTTTCAGTACTCCTAACCTGAACCAGCGCTGCAAAATCTGGGAGGATTTGAGTGGAAAAAAGGTGGAGGCGGTCATCGGGGATATCACCGATCACCCCTTCCTTCTTAAAGTTGTGAGACAATTCCAGCCGGACACCATCATACATTATGCCGAACAGCCATCCGCCCCCTACTCTATGATCAGCCGGGACAAGGCGGCCCTCACCCTGCAGAACAACCTCATCGGCACTTTGAACATCATTTATGCGGTGCAGGAGGTCAACCCCCACTGCCATATCATCAAACTAGGCACCATGGGGGAATACGGCACCCCCAATATCGATATCGAAGAAGGTTGGATCGATATAGTGCACAACGGCCGCAAAGACCGGTTCCTCTTTCCCCGTCAGGCCAGTTCCCTTTATCATACCACCAAGATCCAGGACACCGACCTGCTCTGGTTTTACGTCCGCACCTGGGGTCTCAGGGTGACCGACCTGCTGCAGGGCCCGGTTTATGGCCTGTCGACGCCAGAAGCTGACCTTGACCCCCTCTTGAGGCCCAACTTTAATTATGACGAGATCTTCGGCACGGTACTCAACCGTTTCATCGTCCAGGCCGTAGCCGGTTATCCCCTCACCATCTATGGGAAAGGCAACCAGATACGAGGCTATCTAAACCTTAAAGATACCTTGCAATGCGTCTACCTTTCAGCCATGCAGCCCGCCAAGCCAGGAGAATTGCGGGTCTTTAACCAGATCACCGAAACCTTCAACGTCAACGAACTGGCCGAAAAGGTAAAACAGGTCGGTAATGCCCTCGGTTACCAGGTGACCATGCAAAACCTGAAAAACCCTCGAGTTGAAAAGGAGGACCACTATTACAATCCCCACTATACCGGCCTGCTCGACCTGGGGCTCACCCCCCACTATCTGACGGATGAAGTTTTGGCCGATATGTTCGCGGTGGTAGCTCAATACAGGGACCGGATCAACAGGGAGGCGATTTTTAGAGGGATAAATTGGAAATAACCCGATGTGGCGCCCTTGTTAAGCTTTCCTGAATCCTGTCTGACGCCAGTTCAATCCTTATGCGACTAAGCGTATCCTATTTCTACTATTTCTTGAATAATTTGGGCTTTCGTCTGCTTAAATTTGTCGGATTGATTCTTTGCGCCCGCATCCTTTCACTCCATGATTTCGGAGTCTTTTCCACCCTTTTTAGCCTCACATCCATCTTCGGAGCAGTTAGCGTCTTCGGGATGCATAACACCGTGGTCAAATATGCAGAAGAAACCACCCGAGAGGGGGCCAGCGCCTTCCGCCATCTCATGAATCTTTCTTTCGGGACCAATCTCATCCTGAGCCTGCTCTTCGCCTTGGCTGTCTTCATTCTGCGGGACGCCATCTCCCATTACCTGGGAGTGCCGGTAACACCCCTGCTCATCGGCGTAGCCGCCACCATTCCCATGGCCATCGGCCGCACCATGACCTTTGTTTTTCGAGCGTTGCGGGAGCCGATCAAGTCGGTGGCCATTGATGTCTCCGGCCCCGCTTGCTTCATTGCGCTCCTGGGACTGCTGGCCGTAAGCCGCACCTCCTCCCTGTGGATGCTCATGGTCGGCAATTTTCTGTCCCTGGCGTTACCCCTGGTGATCGGTTTCTCTCTCTTGAATAGATTCGCTCGGGCCCTGCCAACCGTGGTGGCGCCAACTGAGAGAAAGAGACTCTCAACCATTCTGTCCTTCTCCTTCTTTTCATTCATCGTGACCCTTTCCAGCCTCTCCGGAGGGGAAATGGACCGGCTGTTCCTGGCCTGGTTCCTGGACCCGCAGACCGTCGGCCAATACAACGCCGCGGCTCGCAGCGCCTTTCAATTGAACATCTTCTACTTTGCCTTCACCTATGCCTTTGCCCCGCAAGTGGTCAAAGAGAACCTGAATGGCGCCATTTCCATCGAGAGGGATCATAAAAGGTGGTTTCTTTTCTTTTGGCTGACGGCTCCCTTCTACCTGGCCACCCTGGGGCTGGGCCGATACTTTCTGTTGATGTTCGGACGTGACTACCTGGCCGCGCTGCAAATCTTCCTGATCTTGGCCCTGGGCGCCTATGTCAATCTGTTATTGGGCCCTTCTGAGGTCTATCTTCGCATGCTCGGATATCAAAAAAGGGAAGCCGTGTACATGGTGCTCAGCATGGTAATTACTATTTTCCTGGACCTGGTGTTGATTCCGAAGATTGGCATGTATGGTGCGGCTGCGGGGACAGCCTTGGGTTTTCTCGCCTTTAAGATCCTCGCCACCGTTTTTGCTGTCCAACAGGGCTTGATGCGGATTCCTCGGATAACTTGGGCAAGGATTATCTATCCCATTCCACCACTGCTGGGCGCCGCTACCACCGATAATCCGGTAACCCTGGTTGCCCTGGTTTGCCTGAGCCTGATTCTCATGTTCGTCATTGAGCGGGTGCCGTTAAGGGAGCTCTGGAATACCGCGAAAGAACTGATAATAAATATCCCGGGCTCAGAAGCCAAGACCGGCTCAGTTGGGTAGGTGAACTGGAATGATTGTTGGCATCCACCAACCGAACTATCTGCCTGGGGTGAGTTATTTCACAAAAATATTGCAGAGTGACGTCTTTATTTTACTGGATACTGTCCAATTCAGTAAAGGTAATTGGACAAACCGCAACCGCATAAAATCGCCCCACGGCGAAATAATGCTCACGGTGCCCATAAGCATAAAAGGGCAATCTTTTCAAAAAATAAGTGAAATTAATATCAATATGAATGAACCAAACTGGCGCAAGAAGCACCTAAAAACACTTGAGCAGTATTATAGTAAAGGCAATTATTACCATCAATACTTGTCGCTACTTAAAGATATTTATAGTCAAGACTGGAAGTTGCTCTCAATAATGAATATTTGGATAATCAAAGAGATTTGCTCGCTATTAAATATTCAAAAAGAAATCATCTGCGCTACGGATCTTACTTCCACCGACCTGAGCGCCACGGATCTCCTGATCTTCCTTACCAAGGAAGTGGGTGGAGATAGTTACCTTTCGGGCCAGGGTGGCAGGAAATACCTGGAGGTGGAAAAATTTCTAGCCAGCGGCGTGAAATTAGTATATGCGAAGTTCACTGCAGCCCCTTATCCCCAGCTATACGGAGGGTTCATCCCCAATCTCTCGGTGGTGGATCTCTTGTTGAACGAAGGCCCCAATGCAATTGAAATTCTTAACAATTCCGGCACGGTAGAAGAATGAGCCCAATAGCTGAAAAAAATATGCAAGTTCATAATTTCACCAACAATGACCGAGAAAGGCAGAGATCTCCCGAAGAGTGGTCGGAGAATTTTACCTATGCCTATTTTCGGAAAATTTGCCAGGTTACCAAAAGCAACTTCGAAATTTATAGAGTCTTTGAAGCAGCCCTGGCCCTTAATAGCTCCAAGACTCCCAAGCTAATCCTGCGCCATGATGTGGATGTGTCATTGGAGCGGGCTCTGCCTATGGCGGCCATTGAGCATGACTACAAAATTGCCTCCACGTATTTGGTTAATCCTAATTGCCAGTTTTATGACCTGCAGGATCCAGTTTCCCGGCGAATACTTCAGGAGCTCTTATCCATGGGACATGAAGTCGGCCTGCATTTTGACCACCCCTGCCGGGAGCAGGGGAAGTTCTTGAGCTATGAGCGGGAAATTCATCTGGCCAAGGGGAAATTGGCAGCCATAATCGGGCGTCCGGTATTATCCTTTTCGACTCACCGGCCGCAGTATCAGCCTTTATACAGTCAGTTAATGGTCCAAGGCATGGTTAACTCCTATGCCCCCAAGTTGATGCAATGGTACCTGTCGGACTCCCTCGGTCGCTGGCGCGAAGGGGAACCGTTGCCTAAGCTTCGGCAACCGGCGAACCCTTTGCTCCAGTTGCTGATCCATCCCATCTGGTGGGGGGAAGTTCATCTATCCGCGGTCGATCGGAAGAATGAGCTTGTCGAATACTGTATCCGAGGGCGGGACCCCAGGTACCAGGAGGCGTTCCATCGGGCCTTGACCTTGGACCTCGGCCTCTAACGCCGGAATTACCTTGGTAAGTGAGGTTTAGTCAGGGCGTCTCAATTGCTCTCTTCCGGTCGGGGCGGATAATTAGGAGAATTTGCTCCGATCCGAGCAGGTTACCATGAATCACAAGGTCTTAAAATTTCTCTTTGTCTGCCTTTTAGGGGCTCAGGTCTGTTTGTCAGCCCGCCCCGACGAAATCAATTTTCCCTTGCTTTACCATGTGACCACGTTGGCAATTTTCCTGTTTGCCGGGCTTATAATCACATTTACCCAAAAATCCCACCCGCCCTGGGATAACCTGACCTTGGTTACCGGGTTGTTCCTTGTCTATTTCTTCACCATCGGCATCCTGATCTCCGTCTCGAGCGGTTTGGGGCTTGTGGAGACCATAAAATTCCCCTACCGCAGCAGCAACCTCTTAATGGTTCTGTTTCTGCCATTGTTGGTGCGTAAAGAAGAAGATCTCTATTGGCTCTTTCTTGCTCTCCTATGGATGATGGGCTGCCAGCTGGCCTGGGACCTATACATGGCCGCCACCCGGCAGCGGGAGGCCCTGCTGGATGTCCTCACCGGATCGGAATTTGCCTCAAACATGTTTTTGGGGACCATTCCCTTCGCCTTTGCGGGGTTGCTGATCTTTTGGAATGTCAGGCGGCGCCGGCTCCTGTATCTCGGCCTTCTGCTGGTGCTTTGGACTATGTTAACGTTAAAGCTTTTCTTGATCTATTCCCGCACCGTCTGGCTGGTCATCCTCCCCTTCGACCTGATGGCCGTTTATTTCCTGCTGCGCAAAAAGTTCCAACTTAGCAAGTTCTTCTACAAGATAAAGGTAGTCGGCCGGATCATTATCTTACTGGCGTTAATGACTATCGGCGCCATGACCATATTGGTGGCGTACACTCCTCACGTCGGCAACATCATCGTGAAGCGATTTTATTTTGAAAGGGGAGTGGAGGCGCGTTTATCCGAATACAAGACCGCCCTGAATACCTGGCTTGAAAGCCCCATCTCGGGGGTTGGGTTCGGCCACAAGGTCAGGCTTTTCAAAGGTACGCACACCCGGGAACAGAACTTCATCCATAATTTTGTCATGCAGTTCCTGATGAGCTCGGGCATGGTGGGGCTGTCGCTTCTCCTTGCCATGCTGGGAGTGACGACTTTCCAGATAATGAAATTGTTCAAAAGATCCCGGACGCTTCTACAGACCGTGATCTTGATCGCGATCGTTATCACTTTGGCTAATATTGTGTTGATGAGTTTGACCGAAACGGTGATCAATGCTCAGGAAGTCTATTTTCTCGAGGCCATAGTGATCTCTTTCGCGATCAGCATCAAGAGGTTGCAGCGGCAAGACCTGCTGGAAACCATCAGGATGAGCAAGAAAAATTATACCTTCGGCGTGAAAGGGGTGGGCAACGACACCTCCTTTCTGGGGCCGAGAATAATGTCGAAATAGGAGGAGCCTGCAGCACTCTCTGGCGGCTATCGTGAGTCAACGAGGCCGGAGGGGCCTGGATGACGCCCGATAAAAAGTGCATAAAACCCTTATGAAAATTCTGTTTCTTTCGTTTCACGAAATTCTCGCCCCGCGTTTGCTGTTAGAGATCAGGACGCTTCTGAAAGAGGGGCATGATGTCCGGGTATTAGCCTGGAACAGCAGTGGCAAAGCATGGCGCTATGACTTTCCGGTTACCTTTATCCATAATCAAAGCCGGGTGAGTTTTGAACGGAGCCTGAAACAAGGATTTTTCATCACCCTGCGCCGAATAGTCGGAGGGCTTTATCCGCGGACCTTCAAAGAGCTGCTGACCCGATCCTGGGACGTGGTCCACTGCAACAGCCTGGTGGTGTTACCGCCGGCGGTGCTAGCAAAATTTTTCAAGGGTGGCAAGATCATCCACGATTCTTATGAGTTTCCCAGTCAAACCATCCCAGGGCGTTTGAAAAGTACAGGGCTTGCCTCTCTTTTTCGCATGGTTATTGAACAAACCGAAAAGCTTCTCCTTTCCTGGGTGGATGCGATATTGACGATTCCTTCGGTGGGTGACGGTGAGCGACAAAAATTTGCCAAACGCTGTAACTTAGTGGAAGTGCTGATGAATGTCCCCACCCTGGAGGGGATCGTTTCCAAAAAATCCTATGCACCGCCCCCGACGGCCATTTATACCGGGGCGCTCTCAAGGGATAAAGGTCTTTACGCCATGCTGGAGGCCACTGCCAATTTAATCTCGAGTTATCCAGAATTTAAGCTAGTCCTGGTTGGCTATATGATTGAAAATCAGGCAGAGATGGAGGAAAAAATCGACAATTTGGGGATCAGAAAAAATGTTGTTATCCACTCCTGGGTTTCTCCTGACGAGTTGGGAGACTATATCTCCCAGGCGTGGGTGGGCCTCTGGCCGAACCAAGCGAGGGAGAAATTCAACCGGGTCACCACCGGCAATAGCCGGAAGGGTTTTGAATATATGAAGTACGGCCTCCCCGTGGTGGCCAGTTCCTATGGCGAAATTGCCAAAGCCGTAGCCGAAGAGCAGGCAGGTTTTCTGACCGACGCCTCCAACCCCGAGGCCCTGGCCCAAGCTGTACAAAAAATCATCGCGGACCCTGATCTGAGACAGAAGATGGCGGAAAACGGCTTGAAGGCAGTCCGGAATAAATATAACTGGGAGAAGGAGTCAGCTAAACTGATCACCCTGTATAAGGCCTTGGAAAATCAGGCGGATACTGAGTCTCGGCATAGAAGAAGCTCAAAATGAAATTTTTGACCAAGGAAGAATTGACCTCCAAAGTTGCAGTCGTTATCGGCACTCGGCCCGGTATTATCATGTTCAGCCCTATTATCAGAGCCCTGTCCGAAAACGGGATCGATTTTTTCAGCATCCATTCCGGTCAGCACTACTCCTACAATATGGATAAGATTCTCTTCGAGCAATTGGAGATACCGAAACCGCGGCATTATCTCCAAGGAATTTACGCCAAGAAGCTGCACGGGGCCCAGACCGCCGCAATGCTGGAGGGGATCGAGGCGGTCTTGATCAAGGAGAAACCCGCCATGGTCCTGGTGGGAGGCGATGCCAATACCAATCTGGCCGGTGCCCTGGCGGCCAGAAAACTCCATATCGCCGTTGGCCACGTGGAAGCCGGAGAAAGGAGCTATGATTGGCGGATGCCCGAAGAACACAACCGTCGCATCATCGACCACATCAGCGAATACCTCTTTACGACCAATGACAAGGGCAGGCAGAATTTGCTGAAAGAGAATGTCATGGGGAAGATTTTTATCACCGGCAACACCATTGTCGATGCCGCGATCCAGAATATTGAATTTGCCCATAAGACGTCTTTGGTTTGTCAGAAAAACGGCTTAAAGGAACAAGAATATCTAGTATTGACCACTCACCGGGAAGAAAACGTTGATAGCCGGGAGAATCTCATCGCCATCCTCGAAGCCATGGCGCAGATTCACCAGGAAACTGCCATGCCGATTTTTTTCCCGGCCCACCCCCGAACCCTCAACCGGCTGGAAAGGTTCGGCCTGGATAAAAAGGCCAGGGCCGTCAGAGGGCTGATAATAAGCGAGGCTCTGGGATATCTCGATTTCCTGAAACTGTTGTACGGCGCTCATTTGGTGCTGACCGATTCCGGGGGAGTACAGCAGGAGGCCTGTATCCTTAAAGTCCCCTGCGTGACGCTGCGGGACAATACCGAGTGGACGGAGACTTTGGCGATCGGCGCTAACATCCTCGCCGGCCTGGACCGGGCCAAGATCTCCAAATCGGTCCAGCAGATGCTCACCCGGGTTCCCGATTGGGAGACCCCTTTCGGTGACGGCACCGCGGCCCGACAGATCGTCCGGATAATTGAGGCAGAAGAGTTGAGAAAAGCACCGGACCTGGAACCAAGCGATTCCTTGGCTGGCCAATGCTAAAATCGGGAGACTTTATGGAAGAGGCATTTTTTGATGGTGGAAAAGATTGCCAGATTCAGACAGGTTGCGTCGTCGGTCTTAAATATCGAGAAGGCTGTCAGCCTGCGCGTCTGGGAGAAAAATGCAGCATCCGAACCGGCACCATCATTTATGCCGATGTCCAGGTGGGGGATTATTTTCAGACCGGCCACCATGTCATGATCCGGGAAAAGACCGTGATCGGCAACCATGTGGTGGTGGGCACCAATACCGTCATCGACGGCCAGGTGACCATTGGGGACTTCGTCAAGATCGAGTCCAACTGTTACATTCCCACCCATGTCACCATCGGCAATCGGGTCTTTTTGGGCCCCAACGTCACCCTGGCCAACGACCGTTACCCCTTAAAAATGCGAGAGCGCTACGTGCCGGAAGGACCCATCCTGGAGGATGGCGTCACCCTGGGGGCCGGATCCGTGGTGTGCCCAGGCGTGCGCATCGGCCGGGACGCCTTTGTGGTGGCGGGCGCCGTGGTTACTAAGGACGTGCCTCCCGGTACCCTGGTGATAGGGGTGCCGGGCCGGTTTTCTCCCTTGCCGGACAAATTAAAGGAGCGGAATATGGCCCTTTCCTGGATGAAATATTTGCCAGAAGAAAAGGCGTGACGCTGCCATTTCAGTTCAAAGGGACCAAAGTTGCGCTACGGGATGAGAAAATTCTGGAATTATCTACCTTCCCTTCTTGGTCTGGCCCTTCTGGTCAGCGCCATCCTGGTGGGGGCCTGGGCGCTTGGCGCCGGGGGGAAATTTGCGTCTAATCCCGACCCGGACCGGAACGCCACCCTCTCAGGAAAACCGATGTGGTCAGGGGATTCCGCGCAAGGGGCCTCTCTCCAGGAAGCTTTGGGCGCCTTCGGTTCGGCTATCCGGGAATTCCACCTCCCCCCCGGCATCCATAATGTCACCCAAAACCTCACGGTGCCCACCAACTTGGCCTTACGGCTGGGAAACGGTGCGGTTTTGAAGGTCGCCGATGGCGTTACCCTGACTATCAACGGGCCGTTTGACGCACCACCGGCCCAAGTGTTCTCCGTTTCCAGTAAGGGCCCGGTCAAGTTCGGCCAGGATATATCCACGGTAAAACCGGAATGGTGGGGGGTCACCGGCACTGCCGATGAGGTGGCCATCAATGCCGCCATTCAGGCGGTGCCCCTGGGGGGCACCGTCAAATTATTGCCCAAGACCTATACTCTCGCCCATAAGATTGACCTGAATCGCACCGTGGTGCTGGCTGGCGCCAGTGTGATGTCATACACTACCGAACCCGGCAGCACGATCATTGATGCCTCTAAAATTGTCGGGACCGCCATAGAAATAGGGGGAGCGACAACCGACCATCGCCTGCAAGGCCACACCCTGCAAGATTTTTGGCTTCAATGCGGCAATGGCACCTCTGTCTCCCGGGTAACCAAGGGCATCGAAGTTAAGGATTACTGCTCGTCCTGGAATCTTTATCGAATCAGGGTTTCTGGGGCGACCGCGGCCCAGGATGGAACCGGTAGATCATATGGTCTTTTTTGTGGCGGCACCAGTTCCTATAGCGGCCAGTTGAACGAATGTTGGTTTATTTTCAATGACACGGGGGTCTACCTGGGCAGGTACGCCCAAGGAACCATGTTTATCAAAGGACAGATTTTTAACAATTACACTGAAGGTGTGTGCATCGAGGACACCAATACCATTACTTTCATCGGCACTGGTATCGAAAGTAACGGCAGGATTGCCGAAACTACTTGTTCCTTGCATCTTAAAGGCGCCAGCGCCGTTTCTCTTATCGGTTGTTACAATGAACAGAAATCCAACTGGCCTGGAGCCGCCATGATTGTCGAAGGCGGCGCTTCTAATGGTCTTTCCAGAAACATTTTCATTGATGGGGGCAGCAGATTTATCGGCAACCACAGCTCCACCAAGGGGATAATTCTGAAGAAGGTGGAGGATTTCTCTAACTATGGAATGATTAAATCTTTCACCCAAGCCGGTATTTCTTATGAACCGGCGATGGACATCGGTGCCATCAATAATGCCACCAATTTCCGGCCCGATTTCAATCCAAGCTTACAAGCCACAAAGCTGACGCAGTCATCCATAAATTCCATCTTGAATCCGTTCTTTGACGAATGGGACGACCCCAGCACTGCGGTTCATTGGCATAAAACCGCCCAAGGGTCTTTTTCCCAAAGCCAGGACTCCGGCATGATCAGCTCATACCATATGAAAATGACGGGGACCGGGGTGCCTGGAGAGGTAAGCATCACCCAGGATATGAAAATTCCCGGCATGACCGCCCAGGCCGGCGGCCTATCCCTGCTGGCTTATGTCAAATGTCCGACCACTAACAAGGTGATCAGCTCGATCACGGTTGGCAGCCGGGATCTATCCATAAGGAATTCCGATTCCTGGCAATGGATCCGGTTAGGCATCGTGCCGCAATCATTTTCTGCGGTTAAGGTTAGCGCCAAATTGTGTAAGCACGGTGGCACCGCCATGCCCGGCGATCAGCTTCAGATCGGCTATATCGGGGTTTTCCCCGGCTGGTCCCTGCTGCCCGGGGTGGCTGGGGCACTCTCCAACGACCTCAGGGCCAGCTATACCTGGGAGGTGGGGGTATTGCGGCATGACTCCGGCAAGACGTCGCCGCCCATTGCCGTCCCCGGAGCCCGTTTCGGCGACAAGGTGGAAGTCGGGGCGCCGCTTTCCCTGCGCGGCGTGGGGGCCCAAGGCTATGTGGACTCCCCGGATCGGGTCTGTATCCGCCTGCAAAACAACTCCGGGAGCAACGTCAATCTAAGCCATGGCACCTGGCGGGTGGTGGTGCGGAAATGAGCCGCAGGCTGGGCATCTTCACGAACACACAAATCAGGAGATCATGAACACATGAAATCCGGGGTTATCGCGGCACTTCAGAGAGCAAGGCATTCCCTCAAGCGGCAGGGAATCATAACATCCTTTCGTAAGGTTATCATAGTTTACTTGGATTTGTTTTTCGATGTTAAATACGGTACAGACACTTGCACTTTTTCAAAATTAGATCAGCTAACTATTGAAAGTGATAATGTGGAACGAGGTATCGACTATCTACCAACCAGGGTAATTCCGCTTAGAAAGCTGTTTAATATAATTGAGTCAAAAACCCCACCGGAGAGTGTCATTATTGATTTCGGATGCGGTAAGGCTAGAGTATTATTGATGGCTTCTCAATATAATTGCTTTAAAGCAGCTAGAGGTGTGGAATTCGCCCATGAGTTATGCGTCATTGCCCAAAGTAATTTTGCTTTATTCAAGCAAAAAAGCAATGTTACTGCAGATTTTGAAATAATTGAGGGCGACGTCGTCGATTATCATATTAGGCCAGATGAAAATATTTTTTATATGTCCAATCCATTTGACGGGGTGGTCATGGGCAAGATTATTAATAATATTACGGAATCACTCAAGGTGCATCCCAGAAAAATTTTGATTATCTACTATTATCCGATACATGGGGAGCTAATCGAAATGCACTTCAAGAAGGTGGAAGAATTTTATTTCTGGGGATATCAATTTAATGTGTATTCAAATTAGGTTCAGCCGAGCAACGTGTCTTCGGTTTCATTAGTTGACATCCAATTATCAAAGAACTAAATCAGGAGAGTTTAAAATATGATTAACGTGGGTATCATCGGATGTGGCAAACAAGCTCCGAAACATATTGCGGGACTGAAAAGTCAAGGTGTCGGCAAAATTACCGTGGGTGATCTTGATGTAAAGATGGCGGAGAAGCTTGCCAAGCAATATGATTTTGTTTCTCAGGCTCATATCGATGAGATCCTGCGGGATAATTCCATAGACCTCATTGATATTTGCACCCCGACCCCGACCCATTTCAGGCTAACCGAACAGGCCCTCCTGGCCGGAAAGCACGTTTTTTGTGAAAAACCCTTAACTACCAGCATCCAGGAGGCCCAAAAACTCCTGGATCTCAGCCGGCAGGTGCAACGCCTGGGTATGGTGGCCTTCGTTTATAAATATCACCCCCTTTTCGTCCGGGTGAAATCAGCCCTCGAAACCGGAGCCGTCGGACCTCTGCGGGCCGTTTTCATGCGGCTGGGTGGCAAAGGTTCTCACCGGGCTTGGAAACATCAAAGCGAAAATGGCGGCGGCACCGTCAACGAAATGATGTCCCACTTGTTGGACCTGTTATTGTGGTTTCTTGGAGATGTGGGCGCCATTGAAGAGGTTAACCTCGACAATCTCATTAAATGCCGGCACATCGACGGCTGTAACGTGGCTTCCCAGGCCGAAGATTTTGCCCTAGTGATCGGCAAAAGCGCCGCCGGGGTGAAATTCATCGTGACCAGCGACCTGATCTCCCAGGCATATCATAATGACATTAAAATAATTGGCGAGGAGGGCTATCTGAATTTTTCCATTTTGGATTCCCAGGAGTCTTATCTTTTTCTGAATCGAGACAACGCGCCCTACCACAAGGGAAAGAATCTGCTGGCAAACGAGAAAGTGGACCTCTTTGGTCTAATGTTTGCGGACTTCTTTCAAAAAATTCAAGAACAGCGGGCCTTGGAGAAAAATACCTTTGCCGAGGCAGTGAAATTGGCGCAGCTCATCAACAATATCAAAATAAAGGGGGAACAGAATCACTCATGACCACCGACAAGATCAATATGGCTGACACCCGGCTGACTGAAACTGAGATCGCCGCCGCATTGGAGGTTTTGCGGTCCGGCAGCTTACGGCAAGGCCCGTATGTGACGGCTTTTGAGGATAGCTTTGCGAACTTCACCGGAGCGAAATTTGCCGTGGCCTCCAGTTCCGGCACTTCAGCGCTGCATCTTGCCTACCTCACCTTCCTTGAGCCCGGCGACGAAGTGTTAGTGCCGTCTTTCACCTTCATCGCCACGGCCAGCGCCGTGATCCTGGCCGGCGGGAAACCTGTCTTTTGTGATATCGACCCCGACACCTTCAACCTGGACGTAACGGACGCCGAGCGCAAGATCAGCCCACGGACCAAGGCTCTGGGGCCGGTGCACCTCTTCGGAAATGCCTGTGCGGTGGAGAAGGTACAGGCCTTAGCCGCCAAACACAATCTCAAGATTGTCTGGGATGCCGCCCAAGCGCATGGCACCCGGTACAACGGCCAGGACATAGGAGCCCTGGGCGATTTTGTCTGTTATTCCTTCTACCCCACCAAGAATCTGTTTGTGGGCGAGGGAGGAATGACCCTAACTTCTGACGAGACCGCCGCCCAGCGGATGAAATTGTATCGGAGCCATGGCCAGGAACAGAAATACCGGCACACCTTGATCGGTTATAATTACCGCATGACCGATGTGGAGGCGGCCATCGGCCTCAAGCAAATGGAGCGGCTGCCCCAGATGCTGGAAACCAGGCGGAGAAATGCGGCCCGGCTCAATCAAGCCCTCTCCAAAATCAACGGTCTGAAGCCCCAGAAAGCCGAGGCCAACTCCGTCCATTCCTATCACCAGTATAGTTTTCTGGTGGATTCAAAACAGTTGGGCATGAACCGGGATGCTCTCCGAGAGCAACTGCAGCAAGCTGGGGTCATGTCGGGGATTCACTACCCCATGGGGCTTCATGAACAACCGATCTTCCAGAAACTTTACGGTCAGATGACGATGCCGGTATCCGAAGAAACATGCAATAATATCGTCGCTATCCCGGTGCACCACGGTTTAAGTTCGGAGGATATGGAATATATCATTTCCGCCATCCGGGCCGCGGTGAAAAAATAGCCTATCAGGCCCGTTGGGCCCTGGTGGCATTAACCCCCCAGGAGCGAGACGCTTGTCTCTTCCCTTGGAACCCCTGGCGGTAATTGCACTATCCAGGGAAAACTGCTTGTTTTTCAGGAGAAACAGGTGACAAGCCCTATAACGCCTGCTTGGCAATAATGAAGTGGCTCTCATGTCTATCGATCAGGTATTAGCCCTGCCAGAGCAGCTATCCTTTTCAGCCCAGTCCAACGGGGGTTTGTTGCAAGCCAGCCGCTTGCAACAAGGCATCATTAGACTGCTAGACCTCTTGATTGCTGCCGGCGCCTTGTTTCTGTTGTCTCCTTTTTTCCTGGTTCTCCCAGTGCTTATCAAGCTGAATTCGCCCGGAAAGGCCTTCTTTGTCCAACGTCGTTTAGGCTTGGGAGGCCGGCCGTTTCACCTCCTCAAGTTTCGCACCATGCGGGAGAACCGCAATCTGGGGCGCTGGACAGTGAAAAATGATCCCCGCATCACCCGGTTGGGCAAACTCCTGCGCCAATTGCACCTGGATGAAATTCCACAGTTGATCAACGTCATCAGAGGGGACAATTCCATCATCGGCCCGCGAGCTTACACATGGGAAGTCCACGATCAGGTTTGCCGAATACTCCCGAAATTCAACAACAGGCTCCTGGTCAAACCCGGCCTCACCGGTTGGTCGGACCTGGGGGGACGAACCGGCAGCAATTCCTTGGACCACCACGCCTACCTGTTCCTTGCCTATGACAGCCGCTACCTGACCTCGCCCCTCACGGTGGATATGTATCTCGGCTTTGTGGCCAGGACGATAAAATATTTCCTCTTTGAGGTCCGTGATCGTGCCTACTAAAGGAAAATGTGTATGGACAATAAAAGGAGACCGTTTGATATGAAAGGGTTTTAGCCAGAGAAAAGGCCAAAAAACTGTCACCGATAGCACCAGCCCTGGCGGAAGTACTCTCTCTTGCTGCGACGTTAATCAGAGTCCTTCCCCGAAGCCCCCCGTTTTTTTTCTCTCCCCACCTGTGGACGAAGTTTTCTCGCAAGAAACTGAGACAACCTTACCGGGAGCACGTCTGGAGTGCGGTTCGCGCCTCATTCCTCCACTTTTTCAGCAAAACCGCCAATGGAGGTCAGCTTTTGCAGGCCCGGAGGCAGGGCGAACTGCCGGTCCGGGACTTTTTCTTCCCTGATGCTCTTGTATTCCAGGGAAAATTGCCGTTCCCGGCACTCCATCTTGATGGGCAGGCCCATTTTTTTCGCCACCCAGTAGGTCTGTTTTTCCAGGCCCCGACCGATGGGCACGCTGACCTCAAATTTTTCGGTGTCGTAGCCGTTCACCCGTTCCTGGCCCACCAGGCGCTTGCCCAGGGCTTGCGGGGGAATCTGGAGGAATTGGCCTGGCAGCCTGGTTTTCAGAGGCATCTCCAGGTAGCTCCGCTGGTGGGGAAGGATCACCCAGACCACCTTCAGGTCCGGACGGACAATGGTGATGGTCTGCCCCTCCACATCCAAAAATTCCTGGCGCATCTTGCCGTCACTGACGTAGATCTTTCCGGGCATGACTTTGGCGCCATCCTTGACCATCATCAGGGCGGAAAATTCCGCCCCCCGGACCACTCCCGGGACTGCCAGGACCAGCAGCAAACACCAGCACCCCAGCCACTTGCCCCACACCTTCCTGGTCTGTGCCATAACTTCACCTCCACTTCCCTCTCCAAGGACCGCCAGGGGCTTGGCCGCCTCTGCCCCGGCAGCACCGGCCTCAAATTTCCCGGCTGCAGCCGATCCCCTGGCCGGTGAGGAGAGAATATTGCTCCCCGGCGCAGGCCAGACAAACCTTCTGGCCTCCCTGCACCCTGATGCGGGGCTCCATCACCCCCTCACCGCAGCGACCGCACACCTCCGTGGCGAAAATCCGGGCAAAGGCCGGCATCTGGATGGTACAGGTCTCGATCAGGAACTGCTCCGCCAGGTCGACCTCTTCCAACTCCCGCCGGGCAACCCCTTCCCACAGGTGATGGAACCGGTGTTGGTCCTCGGCAGTGCCCTGGCGCTGCACCACCACTTTTTCGAACAACGGCCCCGCTGCGGGGTAGCGGGCAAACATGCGTTCCCGGAAATCGGGATGTACCACCAGGCGCACCGCGGCCCCATCTTGGCGCCGGGCCACCGTGACCGCGGTCTTGCCCAGGTCTTTGTAGATCAGGGCGTTGTTGCCGAAGGTGCAGCCGGTGACCACCTGGATGCCGTCGGTGAAGCAGTTGTTGCACTCCACAATAGCCACCACCTCCTCCATGCCGGTGTTCCCCTGGTCCAGGTAGGTCATGGCGTACTGCCCGGCCTTGACCCCCAGGGCCAAAAAGGGGCAGCGGTGCCCGTGCATGGTCTCGGTGTGGCGTAACAAGCCTTCCAGGTCCTTGCTGCGAATCATGGTTTCCACGGCCGCGCGGGCCGAAGCGTGTTCATGCATGATGATAAATCCTCCTTCCGAAAGATACTCAGAGATGGGTCGGACTGCTGGAAGTCACCAGATAATCCTGACGTCCCCCAGGTCTGGGATGGAAAAACTCTGAGTGTGGGTTAAAGAGCCCAGGAACATCATGTTCTTGGGCCCGGGATGAGCTCCTCCGGGGCGGGCCGTCCCAGAGCCGGATGGGCGATGATTTCGGCTTCCCTCGTGTTTCGCATGATAAATTTATTTAATAATTTTTTCCGTTTTTGTCGATACTTTCGTCGGGGCACGGAGGATTTGTGCCCGGGGCGGCCTCAGTCCACTGCCACCGGCACCAGGTCCCGGCCCAGCATGATGCGGTCCCGGCCCCGGTCTTTGCTGCCGAACAGGGCCCGGTCGGCGATGAACAGCAGTGTCTCCCGGTCTTGGGCGTCTTCCGGCAGGGTGGCGATACCGTAACTGGCGGTAATCTTGATCTGGAGCCCCTCATCCTGCAGGAAGGCGGTGTCGTTGAGTGTGTGGCGCAGGCGCCGGGTGATCTCTATGGCCTCCGGCTGGGGCCGCCGGGGTAGGAGAATGATGAACTCATCCCCGCCGTAGCGCACCAGGCTGTCGTCCGGCCCCAACTCCTTATGGATCACCCAGGCCACTTCAGACAGGACCTCGGCGCCCAAAAGATGGCCGTACTGGTCCACTACGGTCTTGAAATTGTCCAGGTCGAGAAAGACCAAGGAGAAATGCTCGTTCCGTTCTCGGTGCTGGGGGATGAGGCGGTCCAGCTTTTGGATGAGATAGCGGGTGTTATAAAAACCCGTGACCTCGTCAATGAAGGTGCGGGCCTGGAGCATCTGCAGATTGCGTACATTATCCACCGCGATGGCCACGTAGTCCGCCAGGATGGCCAGGTGCGGCAGGTATTTTTCCCGGAAGTATCTCTCATCTTCCACATTGACCACTTCAAAGACGCCGATCACTTCTCCCCGGACGATGAGGGGCTGGGCGATGATGGACTTGGTCTCGAAGCCGGTAAGGAGATCCACCCGGGTGCAAAACCGGGGGTCCTGGTTGACGTCTGGGATGAATATCGGTTGCCCCGTCTGGACCACGGCCCCGGCGATCCCCTCCCCGGGCCCCAGGCGGATGTCCTTCACCGCTTCGTGAGCCACGCCCACTACCACCGCAAAGGAGAGTTCCCGGGTCTTGGGATCGATAAGCAGCAGGGACCAGTTCTGGGCGGGGATGATCGTCTTAATGCGCTCCAGGATTGCGGTGAGGAGGGTTTCCATGTCATAGATGCTTGCCAGGACCTTGGAAAATGCTATGCAGTCCATCAGGCGCTTCACCTGCCCGGTATCCGAAGGTGTATCGATGAACCCCGCTCTCTGATCCATATGCCTTGCTCTCCAGGATAATTCTCTGGCCCACGGGATGATAGTGAAAGAGTTTTGCAAGATTCTGGCAAGAGGCGGTGCGGGGGCTCTGGGGGGCAATTCCGACCTGATGCGGTAATCTGAGCCGCGCCTTCCCCCCATCGGAGCCTGGAACTTTTGTTTCCGTGGTTAAATCCTAAACCGCCCTGATCCTCAAAAGTCACCCGGCGTGTGGGAGTCATGATATCATAGATTTTGCCTAAAAAT
>Ga0351914_1009_pt1 | contig 78449 bp, 72 predicted proteins | sample TotcelHT113001M5_FD_205824 | JGI IMG/M metagenome (GOLD analysis project Ga0351914, IMG submission 205824) | Enriched cells from coal bed in the Powder River Basin, Montana, United States - Total cells T11 rep1 HSBNCT.T11.300.1.M5 ... | reverse complement strand
GTGGAAAAAACATGGCCCTTCGAGCCTATGTGGATAACCTCGGCGATCAGAGGTTAACGTCGTTGGTGAAGTGCAAATGAGAATTATGGAACGATTCCGAATTATGAACTTTAGATGAATGTAAGACGCCTTCTTGTATTCGATCGAAGTACAATGATAGCTAATAAGCTGATCGCTCTACCTGGTAAATTGGGGAAAAAGCATGAAATGTCGTGGGGTTAACCTGATTTCGTCGGTGTTTGTCTCATTGGCGCTCCTAAGTCCAACTTCCCTTGTGGCTCAAGGAGATATGGGCCCGATCGGGACCGTGGTCTTGGAGAACATGGTGCAGGAGCAAAATCCGCCTGGGAATGGCTATGAGCCATTCAGGCCACGGCCGTCTTACAGATACGGAAGCTGCAAGACTCACAAGACGCGCAGTTGCCGGCGTGGGTTTCGCTCGAGCAAAGCTCATTAGAGCTCCTGTTCGGGCAAGATGCGAAGTTTTACACGCGTGTTATTTTGCTAAGCAGCCGCTCGATCTTGCCTGCGCGAGTCCGGCATGGGGCGCTGTCTCTCAAGACGATTCCAGGACGACGATGGGTGAGCGCATCGACAAGCCCTGAACGTCGCCAAAGGCTTCGCTGAATTGTCGAAATGTCGCGCGAGCATGCGCGCCGACATTGGGTAAGGACCTGGTTCTTGGCGCACGCGCCCGGCGGCCAAGCCTTGAACCCCGCAAATCTGCGTCTTCAACATGCGCCGCGTGCGCGTTCTGCGATGACCACGACGGCGAGCAAGCTCGCTCCTGTTTCGGCGGATCCCTGTCGAAACGCGTCGGCGCCCGCGCGCCTCTTCCTTGCCTGAGACGGGCGAATCACGACTTCGGCCAGAGAAATTGCGATAGGCCAGGAATCGAATCAGTCATGCTTCGCAGCTTCTCTCTGCCGATAACCTGCTCCGCGCCGCCGAAGATCTCTCTGGCGAGCCTTTGAAGCTGGTCGGGAGAGAGACCCAGGCTCGTCAAGCGAGCCGTCAGCGCAAGGACGTCGCCTTTCGCGCCGCCCACCAGGCCGCCGACCCCTCCGAGCACGCCGCCGAGCAGACCTCGCCGCGGCGCCGCCGCAGCGTCCCTTATCGCGGCTTCAGCGCCGGGGATTTTCTCGATCAGTTCGTCGGCAGGGCCATTCGGATGGCGCTTCTGGAGGAAGCCGAAAACGTGACCGACAGCGAGTCTCGCGACCGCGGGCGCGATGCCGACCGACGCCGCGATATGCGCGACCCATTCGTCCATATTCGGCCCTCGAAATTCTCAGTCCGATTGCGATGCCGCCGCCTTGACGAATTGATAATGTTGGTGAGCGCGGTGGGGCTCGAACCCACGACCCCCTGATTAAAAGTCTCATCCATGGGCTATTCCACGCTATCCGATTTTACGCCACGCTGCGATAATGTATTGATTATCATTGACAAATCTGGCGAGCCGCTCTCCGATTGCCGTCGGCGACTGTCTTTCTGGTGGTCACCATATGGTCACCAATGGAGCCCGATGAGCGTGCGGATTGCGAAGCTGACAAAGCGGATTGTCGACATGGCGCAGCCTGAGTCTGAGCGTTATGTCGTCTGGGACAGCACTCTAAAGGGCCTTGGGCTTCGGGTGGAGCCGTCAGGGACAAAAACGTTCCTTGTTCGATATCGTATTTCGGGTCGGAAACGCTTCCTCGCGATCGGTCGATTCGGACATTTGACGCCGGAGCAGGCGAGGGGGCTGGCTCAGGCAGTTCTGGCCAATGTGTGTCACGGTCGTGACCCCGTAGAAGAACGTCGGGGGGAGCGAGCGGCAATCACTGTCGATGAACTGGCGAGGCGATTTCTCGCCGAGCACGTCGGCCCGAAGCGGAAGGGCACGACCGCGGCTCATTACCGCAGCCTAATAGAACGCTATGTCCTGCCCAAACATGGTCCTCGGAAGGCGCATGATTTTGTTGGGTCCGATCTCGCGCGGATACATCTTTCGATGCGGAACCGTCCCTATCAGGCAAATCGGCTGCTCGCGGTGGTCGCGAGCATGTATTCTTTCGCGGAGCGGCTTGGACTAGTTGCAGATGGATGTAATCCGGCTGCTCGGATTGAACGGTTCCCCGAAGCGCGCCGGGAGCGCTTCCTAACGATGGGGGAATTGGGGCGGCTCGGAGAAGCCTTCCGTCGATTTGAGAACGACGGGCGATTTCGAGACGGGATTGCGGCGCTTCGGCTCCTGCTATTTACCGGCGCGCGCCTCCGCGAGATCCTTCACCTCCGTTGGGAACATGTCGATATGGAGCGGGGCTTGCTGTTCCTACCCGATTCCAAGACTGGCAAAAAATCGATCTTTCTTAACGAGCCAGCACTGGCGGTAATTCGATCTTTGGAGCGCGTCGGAGATTGCGTCATACCCGGCGCAGATCCAAAAGTGCCGCGAGCGGATCTCAAGAAGCCGTGGGCGGCAGTGACGGAGGTCGCAGCCCTTTCGGGGTTGCGTATTCATGACCTGCGCCACTCTTTCGCCAGCGTCGGCGCCGGAGCAGGGCTTGGCTTGCCGATCGTCGGCAAGCTCCTGGGTCACACGCAGGCTTCGACTACTAGCCGCTATGCCCATCTCGACGCCGATCCGATCCGGCGCGCAGCGGATACAATCGGTGAGACCATTGCTGCAGCGCTTAACAAGAACTGTGATAGCGATCCGAAATAAATTGATTTGCGACATTCGCCACGACTTCCGCACCGGGTTCTATGACCTCGTTCACGTCGCCGGCGGCTATCAATTGCGCACCAAGCCGCACTGCCACGGGTCTTGAACAATGGCGCCCGCACCGCCGGCCCGCCGCTGCTGACGCCCAACGAAAATTTTGTGGTAACCGCGATCGCCTATCTGCAGCCGGCGAGGCGCGATCAAGCTGACCGCAGGTCAGAGGGGCGATGCGCCGCAAGTCAATTCCGCCCGCTGTGGGAATCTTCGTTTCGTCCACCTCGCCGCGCCCCCTTGATCCGGCACGGTTCCACGGAATGTGGCGACAAGCTGACACGTTGTCGGTCGAAATTGTGCGGCTTCGATAACAACGCCACATTCGTTATCGGGATACCTTGCACTATCATGATACTCATGTTATCGAATTTATAGACTATGGAGGGTGATGAGCATGGGCGGGCGTTTGGAAAAAAGTTTTGGCTTTGGGATTTCCGTTGGCTTGGTTGCGCTCACGATGTTGGCGAGCGCGCATTCTCAAGCGGGCCAGACGTTTCTGAACGTCTCCTATGACCCCACGCGCGAACTCTACAAGGCGATTAATCCGGCCTTCGCGGCAGACTGGAAAGCCAGGACTGGCGAAACGATCGAACTTCTGGCGTCGCATGGCGGCTCAGGCGCGCAGGCGCGCGCGGTGATCGAAGGGCTGAACGCCGATGTCGTGACGCTGGCGCTCGCCGCCGACATTGACGCGATCGCCAGCAAGAGCGGCAAGATTCCGGTCGATTGGCAAAAGCGCCGACCGAATAACTCGTCGCCCTATACGTCGACGATCGTGTTTCTTGTCCGCAAGGGCAATCCGAAAGCCGTCAAGGATTGGGACGATCTGGCGAAGCCCGGCGTCGCGGTGATCACGCCCAACCCGAAGACGTCCGGGGGCGCGCGCTGGAATTATCTTGCGGCCTGGGGCTACGGGCTGAAGAAATTCGGCGGCGACGAAGCCAAGACCAAGGATTTTGTCAAGGCGATTTACAAGAACGCCCCGGTCATGGACACAGGCGCGCGAGGCTCGACGATCACCTTCGCCCAGCGCGGCATCGGCGACGTGCTCCTCGCATGGGAGAACGAAGCCTTCCTTGCGCTGAAGGAATTCGGCGCTGACAAGTTCGAGATCGTGACGCCGCCGCAGTCCATTCTGGCGGAGCCGCCGGTCGCCGTCGTTGACGCCAACGCCGACGCCAAAGGCAACAGGCAGCTCGCGGAAGCCTATCTCGACTTTCTCTATTCGCCGGCGGCGCAGGCGATCATCGCACGCAATTTCTATCGTCCCGTTCATCCCGAATATGCGGCCAAGGACGACGTCAAGAAATTCGCCAAGATCGAATTCATCACCGTCGATAAAAGTTTCGGCGGCTGGGCGGCGGCGCAAAAGAAGCATTTCGCCGACGGCGGCATTTTCGACGACATCCAGAAACAAGAGCTGACAAGGTGACCTCCCCGAGCCTTGTCGGCAAAAACGCTCGGCGCTTCGCGGCGCCGAGCGTCATTCCAGGCTTCGGCCTGACCTTCGGCTATACGCTGATCTATCTTGGCGTGATCGTCCTCTTTCCGCTCGCCACGCTCATCTGGTGGTCATCGGGACTGGGATTTTCCGGGCTCTACGCGATCGCCTCGGAGCCGCGCGTCGCCGCGTCGCTGCGCACGACGTTCTTCATCTCCTTCGCGGCTGCGGTCGTCGATCTGTTCTTTGGCCTGATCGTCGCCTGGGTACTCACAAGATACGATTTTCCCGGCCGTCGACTGCTCGACGCGTTCGTCGATCTGCCCTTCGCGCTGCCGACGGCGGTCGCCGGCATTTCGCTTGCGGCGCTCTATTCTCCGAATGGCTGGTTTGGCGCGCCGCTCGCCGACTACGACATCAAGATCGCCTTTACCCGCTGGGGCATTCTGGTCGCGCTCATCTTCATCGGACTGCCGTTCGTCGTGCGCACGGTGCAGCCGATTATTTCCGAGCTCGAAGCGGAACTGGAGGAAGCCTCCGCCACGCTCGGCGCGGGCAGGCTGCAAACCGTCATCCGTGTGATGCTGCCGCCCCTGGCGCCGGCGCTGCTCACCGGCTTCGCGCTCGCCTTCGCCAGATCCATTGGCGAATATGGTTCGGTGATCTTCATCGCCGGCAATATCGCTTACGTCTCTGAGATCGCGCCGCTGCTCATCGTCGTGAAGCTTGAACAATATGATGTTCCGGGCGCGACCGGAATCGCGACGATCATGCTGGCGATTTCCTTCGCCGCGCTGCTTCTCATCAATCTGGTCCAGGCATGGAGCCGCAGGAGATTCGGCCATGTCTGAGATCGCGGTCGCGTCCAGCGGCCGCAGTCGCGGCGTCAAATTCCGGCCGGTCACGCACGATTCGTCGTTCGCGCGCTATACGCTTATTGCGACCGCGGTGCTGTTTCTCGCTCTCTTCCTTTTTGCGCCGCTTGCAATCGTCTTCGTCGAAGCCTTCAGCAAAGGGATCGGCCCTTTTCTGACCGCGTTCGGCGATCCAGACGCGCGCGCCGCGATCCGTCTGACGCTTCTTGTCGCGGCGATCGCCGTGCCGGCGAATCTTGTGTTCGGGCTCGCGGCGTCCTGGTCGATCGCCAAATTTTCCTTTCCCGGCAAGAGCGTTCTCATCACGCTGATTGATCTTCCGTTCTCCGTCTCGCCGGTCGTCGCCGGCCTCGTCTATGTGCTGGTGTTCGGGGGCCAGGGCCTTTTCGGCCCGTGGCTCGCCGCCCACGGCGTGCAGATCATCTTTGCCGTGCCCGGCATCGTGCTGGCGACCATCTTCGTCACTTTTCCTTTCGTTGCGCGCGAACTCATTCCGTTGATGGAGGAGCAGGGCAAGATCGAAGAGGAAGCGGCGCTCACGCTCGGCGCCTCCGGCTTCAAGACTTTTCTCACCGTGACGCTGCCCAACATTAAATGGGGCCTGCTGTACGGCGTGCTGCTGTGTAACGCCCGCGCCATGGGCGAATTCGGCGCCGTTTCGGTCGTATCGGGCCACATTCGCGGCTTGACCAACACAATTCCGCTTCAGGTGGAGATACTCTACAATGAGTACAATAATGTCGCCGCTTTCGCGCTCGCGGTCCTTCTTGCAGGCTTGGCGCTTGTCACACTCGGGCTCAAGACGTTCCTCGAATGGCGCCATGCTGACGCGCTCTCCGGACGCGCTCGCCGCCACTGAGGGAAGCAAGCGCGGAACGTCCATTCGCATCGAGGGGGTCGAGCAGGATTTCGGCGCCTTTCCGGCTTTGCGCGACGTCAGCCTCGACATTCAGCCTGGCGAACTCGTCGCGCTGCTTGGACCCTCGGGCTCCGGCAAGACGACGTTGCTGCGGGTGATCGCGGGCCTCAATTCTCCCGATCGCGGCCGCATCCTCTTCGACGGCGAGAACGCGACCAATCTCCCCGTGCAGGACCGCCATGTCGGCATGGTGTTTCAGAACTATGCACTGTTCAAACATATGACCGTCGCCGGCAATATCGCCTACGGTCTGAGAGTTCGTCCCAGACGCACGCGTCCCTCGCGGGCGGCGATCAAGGCGCGCGTCACGGAGCTTCTGCAGTTCGTGCAGCTCGACGGACTCGGCGGCCGCTTTCCGGCGCAGCTCTCCGGCGGCCAGCGTCAGCGCGTCGCTCTCGCGCGCGCGCTCGCCATCGAGCCGCGCGTGTTGCTTCTGGACGAACCGTTTGGCGCGCTTGACGCGCGTGTGCGCAAGGATTTGCGCCGCTGGCTGCGCGACATCCATAAGCAAACAGGATTGACGACGGTCTTCGTCACGCATGATCAGGATGAAGCGATGGAGCTTGCCGATCGCGTCGTCGTGCTCAACGAAGGCCGCATCGAACAGATTGGCACGCCTGAAGAGCTTTATGACCGCCCGGCTTCGCCATTCGTCATCTCCTTCGTTGGCGAAGCGGTCGCGCTGCCTGTCACCATCTCCGACGGTCACGTGACGTTCGGCGGCCGCGAATTGCATATCGATACGCATGGCTTGCGCAGCGGGCCGGCGAGAGTCTTCTTCCGCCCGGCCGATATCGCCGTCACGGCTGAAGGGAGCGGCGATCTCGAAGGCCGCGTCGAGAGCCTGCGACGCACGCCTGCCGGCGTTCGCGCCACGATCGCCATCGACGGCTACGATCAAACGCTCGAAATTGACTCGCCGCTCGACCGTTCGGCTTCGCTCGGCGGCCGCGTTCCGCTGTCGCTGGTGAATGCGCGCATCTTTGCGGCGGACAAGAACGACTTTGTCGACGCGGGTGATGGAATTTAGGACCGTCCATCTTTTCGTCGCCACTCTGAATGTCGCCTTAATGCAACAGTTGGTCGGAATCTAATTTAACACTCTACCAATTCAATAGAGTGCATTGACTAACTCTGGAGTATCGAGTTCCGTAGCTAGGTCGGAGCCGTTCATTCTCTTGAAGCGGGGGGACGATTCCGAAGAACAGGCTGCGGAAGTGAGGGTTCGAGAATGACGCTTATACACCACAAGTGGTTGAGGCCCGCCATCGCAAGCGCACTTGCGATCTCCGCAAGTTTGGCGTCAGCCCAGGAGAACAGCGTCGCTCCGAAGCCTGCCAAAGCCGGAAGTTCGAATGTTGCTTCGGCTAAGGATGACGGTGGCAAGGACGAGGCATCAAAGGGAAAGAAGCCGGGGTCGAGGGCGGCGCCTGCAGCGCCGGCGGAGAAGAAAAGCTACTACGTGCCCACCCGCGGCTATCGTTTGGAGCCGCAGCCCGACATTCCGCCATATGTGCGCAATCTGGCGAAGACCTACAAGGAATTCGAAGGCATCGACTGGTTGAACGTCGGTCTGGATACCCGCGCTCGCTTTGAATACCGCAAGGACGACTATCGGCCCTGGACGAACACGACGACGAATCCGTGGACGTCGCAAAGACGAAATTTCCCCAACTCGCTTTGGCTGTCGCGAACGCGCGCCTATGTAGGCGTCCAAAATATCTTGGATCCGTTTCGCTTCGTGGTGGAATTTCAAGACTCACGCGCCTACAACAGCCTCTATCAATTGCAGGGACAAGAGATCAATCAGACCGATCTCATTCAGGCGTTCGGAGAACTCTATTTCAAGGACGCGCTTGGCAAAGACGATCGTGGCAACGATCGGCCAATTAGCATTCGCGCCGGCCGCTTTCATTTGGAGTTGCTCGACAGGCGTCTGATCGCAAATAACGAGTTCCGCAACACGACCAATAATTTTGAAGGCTTTCGCCTCAGATTGGGCAAGAAGGACAACGACTGGGATATCGACAGCTTCTTGATGCGACCGGTGGTTCGCTACCCCTATGAGTTCGATCGGCCCGAATGGGGGAACTGGGTCTATGGCACGGTGTTTAGCATTCGTCGCTGGTCGGAATATGCGACGATCCAGCCGTATTTCCTGGGCCGCAAGCAATATGCCGATGTGCTCAATACTTCTAATGCGTTGAGGGTTCACAGGAACACCTATGCGCCAGGCCTGCGCGTCTATGGGGTGCTCGGAGACTTTGATTACGACGTCGACGTCAACAAACAAATGGGCGAGGCGGGTGAATTTCGCGGGTTCGGCACTGTTCAAAACGCCATTCAAACGACGGTCCAGCACGACGCCATCGCCTATTCGGTCGAGCTCGGCTACACCTTTTCGGACCATCCGTGGAAGCCGCGCATCAGCGCCGACTACATCTACGGGACCGGCAACAAGAGCCCCTTCGACAGCGTCAGTCAGAACTTCGACATTTTCTACGGCTTCAATCAGCCGTTTTCGCGCAACGACTACATCGCATGGAACAACATCAGAGACCCAAAGATTCGACTGGAATTCACGCCGCTCAAGAATCTCCAGATCGACACGGCCTTCAGCGCCTATTGGCTGGCGAGCGCCGCCGCCGCTTGGGATCGCGCCAATCTGTTTGCGCCACTCGGCAACAGAGGCACGTTCATCGGCACGGAATATGATCTGCGCATCCGGTACAAATTGAATGCGTTCATCAATCTCACCGCGAGCTATGCGCGTTTCTGGCCAGGGTCGTTCACGTCAAGCTTCGCGCCGCCGGTTGCGCTGCAGCCATTCTTCCCGCAATCGTTCCCTGGGCAGACGACGACAACGAATGGACTAACCGCGCGCCCGACCGACTTCTTCTATCTCGAAGTCTCAGCCAACGCTTTTGGCGACGGCAATCCGATCACGAAGCCGCCGGGCTCGGATTTCCTCGCTCTCTTCTCGCCTGAGGGGCCTCCGCCGCGGCCTGCGCCGCCGCCAAGCTGGTCTGACGTCTACGTTGGTCTCAATGGCGGCGGGGCGTGGTCGAGCCCGCGGTCGTTCGTGCAGCCCTGGCCCTTCGGCGCCGCCGCCGCAAGTCCAGCCGTGGCTGTCAGCGCGACGCCGATCGACCAGACGAACCATCTCGCCGGCTTCATCGGCGGTTTCCAGATTGGCGCCAATTGGAGGTTCGCCGACAGCTTCTTGGTCGGCGCAGAGGCGGACCTTCACGGGGTTTCGGGCAACACCGACACAAGATGGCAAGCGACTCTCGCGCAGGGGGGCGGCAATAGCTTCGCCACCTATGCGCAGCGCACCGCGACGCTCAACTATCTTGGAACGATCCGCGGCCGTCTCGGCTACCTCGTCACGCCGACGCTTGCCGTTTACGGCACGGGCGGCATGGCCTATGGCGGCGTAACTTCGAACGCCGCGATCTTCACCCGCCGCATTGGCGGCACCAACCAAACTCTGGTCAATCCGGTCTATCAGGACAGCTTGATCGGCTGGACGGCGGGCGGCGGCGCGGAATGGATGTTCACGCCCGAGTGGAGCGTCAAGGTCGATTATCTTCGCTACGATCTCGGCGCCGCTCAAGGGTTCAATTTCGCGGCGCAGACGAACGGCTTTTACGCCTATGGCGCGTCAAGCTCGACGCGCTTCAACGGCAATCTCGTCCATGCCGGCGTCAATCGCCACTTCGATCTGCTGAGTTTGGCCGAGGGCAAATAGGCGTGAAAGGAGTCTCTCCTGACAGGTCCCCTTTCCTTTGACGAGCGTTCTCTTTTTGGCGGAACTGGCGAAACGCCCGCGTTGATAAATCAGCGCGGGCGTTTTGCTTTGCTCGCGGTCAATGTGTGGCTTCACGCCATTTGCGAAATGGCATCCATTTGCGCTGACAGACGGCGACGCCGCTCGCTCTATCGAGCCTCACCGATCTGCAACGAAGCAGCTTTTTTGATTATCCCGACGACCGCGCCAGCGGAAATCGTTCGCCGCAACCGCCGCCAGCCAAGAACGCAGGCGCTCGCGGCGAGCGCGAGCCCGAGCGCGATCCATGTCGCCATCCATCCATACCAAACGACGCGATGGTGGAAGAAGCCGAAATCCCAATGATGGACCGCCGAATATAGCCACCGATAGGCGCGCCGACTCGCGTCGACGCGAGCGAGCAGTCGCCCGTCCAACGGATCGATATAGAGCGACGTGCGCCCCGCATCGGCGAGAACGACACGCAAGACGGGCAACGGCTTTTCGGACAGGCCCTGGCGATGTCCCGGGAAATAATAGCTGTCGTAAGCGCTCAACAACTCGTGAGACGCGATCCTGGTTCCGCCGCGCAGACGTTGCGCCGCAGCCAGCAGCGTGTCGTCGTCGAAGCGTGACTTTGTTTGCGCCAATGTCAGCGCTTGACGCGCCCCATCGCGCCGATAGGCGACAAGCACGGCCTCATTCCCGAGGCGACCCCAACCGAGCTCCACGACATTTGCGTCGATTGCGAGCAATGCATCCGGTTTCCATTGCGCGACGATATGAGGCAAATCCGATCCCAGATAGCGCGTAAGCTCTTCGCGGTTCGCCGTTGCGGGCGAAAAGATCTGCCATGGATTGGTGGAAAGATACCCGCTGATGGCCCAGAGCGCGGCGAAGGAACCGCCGATCAGCCCCGCCCAGAAGTGATATTTGAACCAGAATTCGCGATAGGGCTGTGTGCGCCCACGGGCGTAGGTCGGCCTGCCAAAGTGGCCGGGACGCCAGCGTATCCAGCCCAGGATGAGTCCGGTGAGCGCGCCGGTCGCGGCGAAGAAGCCGACCCATGACAGCGCGGCGCGACGATATTCGCCGGCTCCGAACAAGTCGAGCCAACGGAACAGATGCAGCCAGGCGCCGACGTAAGCAAAGGCGCGCTGCGTCCGCGTCGCGACCTGCGCGACTTCCCCGCTGCGCGCCGAGACAATCACATTCGTCCCCGAACCGTCCGCCAAAGCGAAATGATGAAATGGCTTGAGCGCCTGGGCGTTGCGCACGCCAACGGGCGAGTCGCTCGTGTCGATGTATTTCAGCGGGATGGCGAGGCCGCCGTCCTGACGAATCCAATCGCGCGCGATGCGTTGCGCGCGCTCGATCGAGAATTCCTCGACGCCGCCGTCACGGGCGGAAATTGCGAAGCGCCGCCCACGATCGTCTTCGGTCAGCCAGAAAGGCGCGCCGTCGATGCGCGCAAGACGGGCGTCCACGATAATGCCGTCGGGCGAGGCCTTCGCATGATCATCATCGCGGCCTCGCATCGGCATCGCCGCTTTTGCGCGTGCGGACGCGCTAAGCCGCAATACGTCGCCAAGCGACAGCCAGCCATCTTCCGGCGTGAGGCTTGCGCCATGAGCGAGCTGATCGGCGCGGCCGATCGATGGTGAACCGACAAAGGCGATGATCGAACCTGACGCAAACCAGAACAACATGAAGAGCGCCAGAACGACCCCGATCCAGCGGTGTAGGAAAGTCAGCAGGTTCATGATCTGTCGGCCTCAATGCGCGAGCGGTGAAGGTCGCAATTGAAAATTCACCACCAGCGGACTCGAATAGGTTTCGATCGACTTTCCCGGCGCGCCGGGCGCGGGCGCGTCGATCGCTTCGATGTGATAGGGCGTGCGATTGCCAGAGGTCGCCCACAGGCCGCGTCCTTTCCAGCCGGCGGCGGGATCGTCCACGCGTCCGTCAATACCCTTCGCGTAAAAGCCCATTGGATAGGGAACGCGCAGTTCGACGATCTGTCCCTGCACGAGCGCGTGCAGCGAATCGGACTGATTGCCAGTGGCGAAGGGCGTGTTGGCGCCGAGCCCTAGAATGTCGTGCTGATCGACCCAAGCGTAATAGGGCGTCTCTGCGGCGCCGGCCGCGCCGGCGAACCCCGGACCCGGAAGCGGGTAAAAAGACCAGCCCTCTGGACATTTCTCGCCCCTTTCGGCACCGGCGCCATTGAGCGGAGCCCTGCAATTGCGTCGATCGAAGCTCGCAAGATGGCCGCTGCCGAGGGCCGCCCAAAACACGCCGTTGCGATCGACGTCGGCACCGCGAATGCCGTAGCCGGGCAAAGGCACTTTGTAGATTTCCGTCAGCGCCGTTTCGGGCGCATTCGCGCCGAGCGAAACGCGTACGGCGTAGCCCGGATATATGAGATTGGAGCCCCATATCGAACCGTCCAGCGGACTGACGGACACGCTGTAAAGCCCGTAAGGCACACGCGTGTCTTTCGTCGGATCGGCGGACTTGCCGAGTTCGTTGTAATCTTCGGAGCGTTTGCGGTCGCCATTGGTGTCGACGATGAGCGCCGTCCAGCCCTGCGCCTGCGCGGCGTCGCCGGTCTGCCATAACTTCTTAGTGTTTACCCAGCCTAGGATGGCGAGTTCGCCCTGGCCGACATTATTGAGAAAGAGCGTATTATTCGCGTCCTCGGCGAAGTTCAAATGATGCGAGCCAAAACATGTGTCGATGAAGGACCATTTTTTGGTCTTAGGATCATAGACGGAAACCTGTCGGGCATTGCCGACGAAACCCTCTGGTTTAGCGGGCAGCGGATAAAGTTGCGCCGAACGAATTGGAGAATTCTTGGTACAGTAGTCAGGTGTGTTTTTGGGGGCGCGCGTCTGTGCGGCAAAGTAGATGCGCCCCTCTGCATCCATCGTCGGCGTATGCGCATTGAACTTGCTGTTCCATAGCGCTTCCTTCCCGAAATATGGCGAGGGCTCGATCACGGGATTGGCGAGTAGGGAACTCGGCGTATCAGCGTCGCGCACTTGCGCCGCCAGCAACGATTTTGTGTTGTTGACGGGATCGAGCACAGGAACATCGTCGCTGCCGAGTTCCGTTGCGCCGTAGATCAAACCATATGGATTGACAGTGGGCTTGCGCTTGTCGGTGAGCGCGATGTCGTGAAGATAATGTTTGGGACTGCCGAAGTCGCGCACTGTTACGACGATATTGCGCTCGACGCCCCAGGGGCGCGCGGGAGTCTCATGCGGCAATTCGCCGGCCGCGATGCGGTCGGTCCAATCGGCGAAAAGCGCGAGCTGGCCGCCTTCCGCGGAGTCGAGTCGCGATATGCCATTTATCATGGCGGTTCCCGCCTGTCCCGATTGCAGGCGTCGGCGCCAGGCGTCAACGGATGAATCGAAATGCCCGAGCGGCGCGGGGATTGTGCGCGTCGCGACATTGCCGAGCTGATGGCACGGGCCGCAGCCGTTCGTTTTGACGAGATCGAGCCACTGCTCCTGCGTCTTGAAATTTTCCGGCACGCCATTGCCGGAGGCGCCTGTGCCGGGGAATTTTTCACGGCCAGGAACTTTGAGCAGCGAGAGCCAATAGACGGGTGGATAATATTGCGCAGCCACGGCGAGATTGGGCGCCACGACGGCGCTCAGATTGACGCTCTGGCCGGGCTCGGCAGCTATTTTCTGCGAGTCGACGAGCCCATAGCCGCGCACCCAGAGGCGATATTTGGCTTTGGGAAGATCGGGGATGACATAGCGGCCTTGATCGTCGGTGACGACGATCTTGGCGAAGCGCGTGCCCATATCCTTTGACTCGGCGATGACCCAGACCCCGGCCTCCGGGCCGACACGACTCGAGACGACGCCGGCAATGTCGTCGGCATCTATCCCGATGGATTGATCCTCACGCGTTTGTGACGATGCGTCCAAAGTTGAAAAGAGAAAAGAGGCTGTCGCGGCCGCCAAGAGCGCTCTTACGTTCATTTATCTTGCCTCGCGGTACAGCTTTTAGCCTGCGTCGACGACATCCTGCGGTCAGTCCGTTGCGCCAGGGAAGGACGAGCGCGATTCCGCTGAGCGGACATAGTGCGCGGCTATTTGCGGACGACTAGCTATGGAGCATGTTCCCCTCACAGACCTTCGAACAGCGCCGTCGACAGATAACGTTCGGCGAAGGACGGAATGATCAGGACGATGTTCTTGTTCGCCGCGTCCGGGCGTGCGGCGATTTCGAGCGCCGCCGCGATCGCGGCGCCTGACGATATACCGACCGGAACACCTTCCAGGCGTGCGACTTGGCGTGCGGTATCAAAGGCCGTCTGATTGCCGATCGTGATGATCTCGTCGATGACGCCGCGGTCGAGGATTGACGGTACGAAGCCTGCGCCGATGCCCTGAATCTTGTGAGGTCCCGGCGGGCGTCCAGAGAGTACGGCGGAATCCTCCGGCTCCACTGCGACTACGCGCAAGCCCGGCCGGCGCGGCTTCAGCGCCTGGCCGACGCCGGTGATGGTGCCGCCTGTGCCGACGCCCGATATGAAATAGTCGATTTCACCATTGGTGTCGTTCCAGATTTCCTCCGCCGTCGTGAGGCGATGAATCTCGGGATTGGCCGGGTTCTCGAACTGCTGCGGAATAATTGCGCCAGGATTTTGAGTCACCAATTCATCCGCCTTGGCGAGCGCGCCCTTCATGCCCTGCGAAGCGGGCGTCAGCACGAGTTCGGCGCCGAGCAGCGCCAGCATCTTGCGCCGTTCGAGCGACATCGACTCCGGCATGACGAGGATCAGACGATAGCCGCGCGCCGCGGCGACGAAGGCGAGCGCGATTCCGGTGTTGCCGGAGGTCGGCTCGATCAGCACGCTCTTGCCGGGCGTGATCTTGCCGCTCTTTTCGAGCGAGTCGATCATGCTGACGCCGATGCGATCCTTGACGCTTGCGATTGGATTGAAGAATTCGAGTTTGGCGAGAAGATTAGCCTTCACGCCTTTCTCATGCGCCAACCGATCGAGCCGCACGAGCGGCGTATCGCCTATCGTCTGCGTGATGGAATCATAAATGCGCCCCCGTCCCGGCTTCGCAGCAAGCGTGAGTTCGGCGCTCCGATTAGACATTGTATCGCTCCTTCTGGAAAACGGGCGGCGCTTGCGCCGAGCCCCCGCATTCCGGTCAACAATATACAAACTGGGTCTATTATCAAGACATGAATGGAGAACCAACGTAGGGGAATATATGTTCAACATATTGAAAATAAATGATCATGTATATGAACTGCGGAAATGATGTCACAGTCCATCGTCGCTATTGCCTATCAAATAGATATAAATATAATCGGTCGCATCCTGAGCTACGGCCTGGCGTCGAGCAATCGAGAGGAGCGAGCGACATGGCGGCGGCAATACGATGCGCGAACCTTCCCGGCAATAAATCGAAGCTCCGCCTTCTTGCGCTAGCGGGCGGCGCATTTTGCTTCTTTGCCCTTCGCGCGTGCTTCTTCGCTCATGCGGAACCGAGCGTCTATCCGACCGGAACAACGATCTACGATCCAGCAAAAGCCTATAACTCTTTCGTGCTCTTCGTCGGGGGTGATGACGTTTCACGCCTGATCGATCTGAACGGCAAGGTCGTCCATGAGTGGAAATATAACGGGCAGCCGGTCGCCTTTATCGACCCGGCGCTCGTTAGCGGACAGCGTGGACACATCTTCGTCACGCTTGAAACGGAGGAAGGCAAAGGAACCGATCTCGTGCCCGGACGCGTTCAAACACGTATCCGCAAGACCGTCGGCGAGATCGATTGGGACGGAAAAAAAATATGGGCATTCGGCTCCAGCGCGCCCGGAGGCCGCGCGCAGCAGCATCACGACATCGCGCGTCTGCCGAACGGCAATACGCTGGTCCTCGCGAATGTCCTTTATCCCTTGCCTGGTTTCGCGACTCCGCAGGTGCTCGACGACGTCGCCTATGAGGTCAATCCTGAAGGCGAGATCGTCTGGACCTGGGCGGCCTCAGATCATCTCGATGAAATAGGCTTCACCGCGGAGGAGTTGAAGCTGGTCAAGGCTTCGAAGAACGCCGACTATCTCCATGTCAACAATCTGAAGCCGATTGGTTCGAATCATTGGTTTGACGAAGGCGATCAGCGTTTCGCGCCCGACAATCTGATCTTCGACTCCCGCAGCGCGAATTTCATCGCGATCATCGATCGCAGGACACGTAAAATCGTTTGGACGCTCGGTCCTCATTTTCCGCCAATCACCGAGGATGGAAATGTCACCTCGCGCAAGGTTCCGCGCCCCGTGGATCAGATCTCGGGTCAGCATGACGCGCACATCATTCCCCAGGGACTGCCGGGCGCGGGCAATCTGCTCGTTTTCGACAATCAGGGCGAGGCCGGTTATCCCCACGCTGCAGTGAGCTACACCGGCGGCTCACGCGTGCTTGAGATCAATCCGGTCACGAAGGAGATCATCTGGCAATATAGCGGCGCGAGCTCGGGCAATCCCGGCTGGAGCTTCAGAAGCACGCATATCAGCAATGCGCGGCGTCTGCCCAACGGCAATACCTTCATCGACGAGGGGCAAATTGGCCGCTTTTTCCAGGTGACGCCAAGCGGCGACATCGTGTGGGAATATATCAACCCTTATCCTCGGCGGGGAAAGGATCAAGAAACCGGGCGCGCGACTGTCAATCACAGCGTCTATCGGGCGCAGCCCGTTCCCTATGATTGGGCGCCGGAAGGAACGCCGCGCAGCGAGACGCCAGTCACGCCGATCGACAATACTAACTTCCACGTCCCCGCGAAGAATAGTTGAGACGCTTTGCGCCTCGTGTCGAGGAAAGTGCGGCTATGTTTTTTGTGCATCTGATCGAGATTGACGCCACGGTCGTCGGCATAGTGGCGCAGGAAGGCAAAGCCTATCGCTTTTACGCTGTGAAATCCTTCTTCCGTCAGCTGGAGGATCGAGTCTTCGACAATGCGGAAAGCGCCCGCATCGCGGCGCTCGAATTGTCTCCGCTTTACCTCAGGCCAAGCTCGGCGCTCATTCGGGTGGAGCGGTTCAACGATGGAATTCCGCGTCAATGGCCGACGCTTGTTTTTGATAATGCGTGAGAGGATGGACATGCGCGCGATCTCAAACATTTCAGCTGGCGCGGCCGCCCTGGTATGCGTGTTCTACGCACCCGTCATCGTCGCCCAGACGACCGACGGATTTTTGCGCATCCTTCCCGAGCAAACGCCCTTCAAGAGTCCATTGGGCGCCGGGCCGTCGCAGGCCATTCTCTATGGAGACCCCTCGAAGCCCGGCGTCTACGTCGTGCGCAACAAATTTCCGCCCGGTGCTCATTCCAACCCGCATTTTCATTCGCAGGATCGTCACGCCACGGTGATCAAGGGCGTTTGGTGGACGGGCGTAGGCGAAACGCTCGACTTCAAGACCGCGGCGCCGCTCAAAGCCGGATCCTACATGCTGCATCCGGCGAAGGGCGTGCATTGGGACGGCGCCGGAGATGAGGAAGTGATCGTTCAGATCATTGGCGTCGGACCTGTCGAGACGACGCAGGTCGGCCAGGGCGACACGCAGGGAAATTGGCCCAAGCCGAAGCAATGACCCCTATCGCAAGAGCATCTGGGTTTCCCGATTGCCGCGGTTGCGGAGCGAAGCGATGCTCGTGCGATCCAAAATGAGCGCGATTGAATCCCTAACGTCGAGCATGACGTCGCGAATGGCGCAGGCGTTTTCGTCCGGGCAATCCTTGCAGCGTTGATAGGCGGTTCGGCTCGCACAGGCGATTGGCGCGAGCGGCCCGTCGAGAATGCGGATGATCTGGCCTACGGTGATGTTCTCCGCCGGCCGCGCAAGGTGATAGCCGCCGCCCTTTCCCTTTCTACTGTTGAGAATGCCGGCGTTGCGCAACTCAACGAGAATGGCGTCGAGAAACTTCCTGGGGATGTTGTTGTCGGCGGCGATGTCGCCGGCGAGGCACTGCCCATCGGCCTTGGCCAAGTGTATAAGCGCCTTTAATCCGTATTTTGCTTTATTTGAGAGCATTTTTTTTGAAATCGCTGCGGCGCGTCCCTACCGGAGTGTTCGAAGGCAGGCCGATTTGGCCGGGGGCGCATTTGTCCAGCTATCACATAGGATCAAAATATGAAAGCTCGGACGCGTCCCTCTGCCGCGGCTGACGAGTGCCGAGTGGAGAAACCGCCGACCGTTCCAGACTTCATCTTAAATAAGAATTGATCGCAGCAATTACAATTGTTTGGAGAGCGAGCGCCCGGGTTCAGCGGAACGGGTCGCGGAGAGGGGTACCGCGCGCCGAACCCGGACGACCGGAGCGCTATTGCGCTGCCGAAGCAGCTCTGGCGCCCGAACCGTTTGCTATGCCTTCCGAAACAAGAGCCACTTTCACATAGCCCGCGGCATTGATCACGCCCATGGCCTCCGCGACTTTGCCGTAAGCGACGGACTTGTCGGCCCGCACATGGATGCGTCGGTCTTTATTGTTTTCGCTGTTCTCCCTGAGCACGACGAGAAGGCCATCCGTGCCGACAGTCTCCCTCTTGTCGACAAAATACACGCCGTTGGCGTCGACGCTGACGACGATCGGCGGCTGTTGATCGTTGAGCTGCTTAGCCTGCGTCTTTGGAAGGTCGACGGGAATGCCCGCCGTCATCAGCGGCGCCGCAACCATGAAGACGATCAGGAGAACCAGCATCACATCGACGAGCGGCGTGACGTTGATATCGGCGATGGGTTGCGATTCGAATTCAGAGTCATGCTTACGCAACGCGAAGGCCATTGCGCTCTCCTCTTGTTGACAGTTGACGCGAAAGTTCGACCTCGAAGACGCCGATGAAGGCTGTCAGCCGCTTGCCATAGGCGCTGATGTCTCCGCTGATGCGATTGTAGAAAATCACCGCCGGAATGGCGGCGACGAGGCCAAGCGCGGTGGCGAACAGCGCTTCTGCGATGCCGGGCGCCACGACCGCGAGGCTGGTGTTGTTCGACGCCGCGATGCCCTGGAACGAGTTCATGATGCCCCAGACGGTCCCGAACAGACCGACGAAGGGCGCGACGGCGCCAATGGTCGCGAGGCCCTGCAGGCGCGATTGAAGATGATCAAGCGCGCTTGAACTCGCGAGCTGAGCGACGCGGTGGACGCGATCTTGCAGCGAGTCTCGTTGCGCCTCCGTGTAGATGAGATCGGCCGAACGGACATTTTCATCGACCATCGCATTATAGATTTGCACGAGAGGATCGCTGGGCGGAGCGGCGGCGAAGCTCTCGGCGACATATGCGACCGGCAGCCCGCTTTGAATGCTGTCGACGAGTTTCGCGGCGCGTCCATGCAAGATGCGAAGCCGTACGATTTTTTCCGCGATCACCGCCCATCCCCAAGCTGACGCGATGATCAGCAGGATGATCACCGTTTTTACGATGGCGTCGGCTTGCAGAAACAGCTCCACTGGCGTCAGCGTATGCGCTAACGCCGCTGAAGCCGTACTAGCGACTGAATCGACCATTTCTCTACCTTTCTGTTGGGATGATTGTCAGGGACTAAATGTCAGGCCGCCCGAAAGCGACACCGGCTTTCCTGGCGCGGGAACCGAGCCGCAGCGTCCGCCAAGCCGATTGGCGACCGCATCAAAAGCGCCGTTTCCGGACGGCGAAATCGAGTAGGAGGTCAATGAGCCAGTGGCGCTGAACGTTGCGCGATAAGCGATGCGCGCGGTGCGGGGCGCTTGCGACTCCGGGTAGGCGTTGGCTGCTGCGCGCTGCATGCATGCATGAAAATGGTTGGCGATCGCGGAAGCCGTGGCGCCGGGGGGCGCCGCAGGGGCGCGCACCGCCGGCGCCGTTCCGGCAGGGGCGGCTGGGCCAGAGCGCGTTGGGGCCGCAGCGCTCGGCGCGCGACGGGGAGTCGGCGGCCGCTCAATCTTCTTCTCGACTTTCGGCTTTTGAATTGGTTTGGGCTTCACTTCCTCGACCGGCGCAACAGGATCAATCACCGGCGGCGGCGGTGGTTCAGGAAGCTCCAGTTCTTCTGGCGGAGGGAGCGTGTCTTCGAGCGTCTCTTCCTCTACCGGCATGGGCGCCAGCTCTATGACTTGCTGCTCCTCAATAGGTGCCTCGGCCGTCCTATAGGAGAGCGTCACTATCACGCCGAGGAGCAGCGCATATGCGAGCGCGGCGCCAGCTTGCGCGGGATAATTTGGTTGAGGCGGCTTCGAATGAAGCAGCGTCTGTGCGCCGTGCGACTCGATGCGGTAGCCGTGACGTGCGTCGTTCGAGGCGGCTTCGTAACTATGCGCGGCGGCAATCGACATCAGGTCGCCTTTCTGCGAATTTGTGGCTTGCAAAAGTGATAACACGATATTTCCTATAGGCGCAATATGATTATGGCGGCGCCTGCTGAAGTGGCGCGTCCTTCCAGAGAATCAAAGGCGCATGTCTCTGCTTCCCGGCGCTGCCAACACCGCGCGCAATTTTGAAAGTTGTAGGCGATGTTCGTCACCATCTTTGACCAGGCTTACGCCGATTGGGGCAGCATGCTCCTTTCATCGCTGATGAGATTTCATCAGGGCGACACCGTTGTGGTGTTGGGCATCGACCTGTCCGCCGAGACCGAATGTGCAATCGCGCGTATGCACGAAATCGTCGCCGTTAGACGGCTCACACTGGATGAAGTGGGCTCCGGGCGCGCCGCCAAAGTCGCAAATTCACGGCCGCTCTGGTTGCGAGATCTGAAAAACGAATTCAGCCCAGACTGGATGTTTCTGCTGGATGCCGATCTCTTGTTTCGGCGTCCTGTTAACGACCTCATCGCGGCGTCGGAAAACCACGATGTCGTGCTGGCGATGGGAGAAGGATTCTATCGTGGCAAAACATATAGAAAGCTTTGCGTCGCGTCGGGCTTCGTCCTTTTTCGGCGATCGGGATACGGACTCATCGATAGTTGGTGCGACATGTTAAGCCGGACAGAATCGATAGAGGACGTTCGTCCATGGGAATGGTTCTGGGAGCAGACGTGCCTGCTGGACGCCATCGAGAAGACCGAATTTGACATCCTTAAGATGCCTGAGAAATGCCTATCCTCTCCAAGGTTTGAGCCGGACGCGTGGGTATGGTCGGCGAATGTTCCAACATCGGAAAAAGATGCCGCTCTAAAATTATTCGCAGCGGAATTGATGGCGCTTCACAAATGACAAAAAAGGCGGACCCGAGTGTGAGGAGCTCGGATCCGCCCTCGAACGATCGCGGACAGGGCGATCGTTCATTCGCTATTTGAGCTCGCTGTTCTCCCGAGGAAAATCAAAAATCATTTCGTCACCACGGACGGCGGCCCAGGCGGTGGGGGCGGCGGCGCCGGCGGCCCGCCGAATGAGAAGTGATAATTCAGACCGCCGCGCACGACGTGACCGGCGCTTCGAACATTGGCGGGCAGCGCCCCGATCGTCGTCGCGTAACTGACGCCGGAGCTCGCCAGTCCGGCGTAGAGATATTCCGCCTTGACGGAGATGCGATCTGACCAGGCATATTCGACGCCGACGCCACCGGTCCAGCCCGGACGCACCGTCGGACCGGTACTGACTTCGCCGAACGTTAGCGGAAGGATGGAGTCGAAACGACGGGGCGTGAAATTCGTGCCGAAGATGAAGCCGCCCGTGGCGTAAGCGAGCCAGCGCGGCGCGAAGGCGTAGCCGACGCGCGCGCGCGCCGTGCCGAGAACGCCGCCATAGGTGGAACTCGGACTGACGAAGTTGACGCGTGCGACCTGCAGCGGACCGCGATAGCCGAAATCGGCCTCGAGGCCGAAGACGAGATGTTCGTCCCACTGCCAATTATAGCCCCCAGTGCCTCCGCCAATAAAAGCTTCTCCGCGAAGTGGCGTAGAGGAGAGCAGCGTGAAGTTGCCATCACCCAGCAAGGCGCCAGCATAGACACCGAGATAGGGACCCTGCCAGCTGAAAACCGGCGGCGGGGGCGGCGGCGGCGCTTTGGTGGCGGGAAGGTCAGCGGCTAGCGCAGCCACGCTGAACAGTAGGCTGATCGATGCTATTCCTATTCCGCGTGTCATTATAAATGCTCCTTAACTAAGGCTTCGGGCTTGTTCAATTTGCAGGAGTTCGTTGACCTCACGCTCAGTACAACTTCACGCGTAGCGTGGCGCCGAAGGTGCGCGGATTGTCGGCCGCGAAGGTCAGTGTGGATGCGGCCGTTGGACTGCCGATCGCCTGAGTGACGATGACGCGTTCGTCGAGCATGTTTCTTACCCACAGATTGAAGCTATAGGTCTCATCGTCCGTTTTGAGACCGACGCCAGCGTTGACGAGGGCGTAAGCAGGCTGAAAGATCGGATAGATGGACACTGGGCTTGAGAGCTGTGTCTTGTCGCGCCAGGTGGCGTTGGCATAGCTGAACAACGTCACCGGAACCTGATAGCCAGGTCCGAAATCACTGAAGATCGCGCCAAGCGGATATTCATGATTGTAACCGATGTTGAAGGAGACGCGCGGCACCGGATTGTTGCCGGAAACGCCGCCAGTGATCGGCTTGCCGGAGAGGCTGATATAATTGGGCGCGGGCACGCCATTGATGTTGGACCCTGCCGGCCACGTCCACTCTTGTGGGGGCGCCGCTTTTTCATAATCGATGTAGCGCGCTTCTGTCAGCGCCCCGGAAAATGTGAGCCATAAGCGATCGATCGGGCTCCAGCGCCCATCCCATTCGAAGCCGCGCAAACGTACATGGCCGATATTGCCGAGAAAATTCTTGCGCAACGGAACGCCGGTGACGTCGGTATAATCCGTGTTCACCAAAATCGACTGGAAGTTGTAGATGTCGTTCCAGTAGAGATTGGCATTAAGGATGAGTCTGCCGTCGAGCCAGTTGGTCTTCGCGCCGAGCTCATAATCCCATGATGTTTCAGGCTTGGTGATGAGTGGCTGCCATGCCTTGAAATTGCCCGCGCTGTCGAGAATCGGCAGCGCCTGCGTGTTGACCGCGCCCGATTTTTCGCCGCGCGCCGTCGAGCCATAGACCATGACGTTTTCATTGTAGCGATAGGATGGGTTGAACAGTCCGGAGAGCGAGTTGTTGCCCTTCTCCTGTCCACCAGTGTCGAAGTAGGTTGTCCCGCCCGTGGCCGTGCGCACAGCCGCGATCTGGTTGACCGATCTTAAGCCCTTTATCCAGCCGAAGTCGGAGCCGCCGCGTATTTCATACGTGTCGCGCAGCCCGAAGGTCAGCGCCCATTGCTCGTCAAGGTGCCAGGTCGCCTGTCCGAACAGCGCCGTACTGAAAGTGTGCGCCTTTCCGTCGTTGCGCGCCTCAAGACCCCAGAGATTAGAGGGATTCGCGTTGAAGTTATTTTGAAACCATTGGTTTGCCTGAGAGCCATAGTCGACGTGATTGTAGGACCAGATCTTTTCGTAGAGATTGTAGTTGCCGATCGTCCATTCGAGCGTTTGGCCGGAGGGCGAGGCAAGCCGCGTCTCATGCGAATATTGGTCGACATAGACGTCGTAAGCGTTGCTGCTGATGTCGGTAAGCTGGTTGCCTGTCGAATTTCTGGGATGCAGCACGAATTCGCGCCACGCCGAGACCGCGGTGAGTACGTTCTCGCCGATCGTGTAATTGAGTTCGTTCGAGGCGCCATGGGTGCGCTGGTCAAGTTTTCCGAGCCGCGTCAGATAGGGCTTGTAGGGATCGAAGGACAATACGGGCCAATGCAAACGACTCGCCAGATTCTGCGAGTAACGCCGTGCGGAAGCGCCGTTCGCCCATAAGGGGAAGGAATCGCCGATCGCGCCATTGCCGTAATTGTTATATTCGTCTGAGCGCAGCCGGTCGAAAATGAGGCGGTCGGTGAAATTGTCGCCGACATAAAGGAGCTGGCCGCGGACGCCCCAACGATTGTTGTCCAGAAGTTTTTGGCTGTTGAACTGGTTTTGAATCCAGCCGTCGCCCTTGTCGAAGTAAAATGTCACGCGCGCAGCGAGCTTGTCGTCAATGATCGGCCCGGTGACATTCAGCTTCTCGACGAAGCGATTGTAGTTCGCGAAAATCTGTTCATAGGTCGCCGACCGTACGAAGGACGGCAATTGCGTGCGAATGATCACGGCGCCGACCGTTGTGTTTTTACCAAGCAGCGTGCCTTGCGGGCCGCGTGCTACTTCAAAGGATTGCAGGTCGACGAAGTCCGCCCACTGGAAACCTACGTGCGTATAGAAGACGTTATCGACGATCAGGCCGACCGCTGATTCAGAACCGTCCGCGCCGCCGGAGATGCCCGATATGCCACGAATGGACATTGCCGACGTGCGGGGATTGTTGATCGAGGGGATAAAGTTAGGAACCTTCTGCGCGAAGTCCTGAAGGCGCTCGAGGCGTTCACGCTGCTGAGTCTTGGCGCCAACGACGCTCACCGGCAGAGGCACATCCTGCGCCTTCTCTTCGCGCTGACGGGCAGTGACCTTCACGTCCTCGACCTGTGAGCTCGCCTCAGGCGTCGCGGGTTGCGTTTCTTGCGAACGAGCTTCGCGCTCCGCGTAGAGCCCGCCGAGGACAACGCCACTCAACAACGCCAAGGGCCCGAATGTTACGGTTGACAGCAGCCTTCTACGAAACCCGTTGGCCTTGAACGCCATCGCCATACTCCACCAGAGTTGTCTGTCGCTTCACGATCTGGGGGGACGCGGCGACGATTATTGCTTTGAGACTTCGGGGCCGATGCCCAACGCCCAGCAGTAACATAGCTACTAACTATGTAGGAATATGAGTCATGGTCAAGATAGCGCCCGAGCTCCGAGGCTGGAATCAGGCGATCCGAAACGGAATTGCTCGCCATGTTGCAAATCTGCAACATTAGAGATTTCAATGCTGTGGAGATGCGAAGAGCGCATCGCGTTACAAACGGACGCGGAACGAAGAACCCGAGGCGCAGGAGCGAGGAAGTTCGAAAACGCTACTGCGAAACAAGCTCTTAATAGCCGGCGAGATCAATGTCGGCTGGCGGGATGAAATGAAGGGCCGCCGCGAGTGTCGCGGCGATGATGATCAGCAAGAAGGCCGCGAGCGGACCTTTCGACGACAGAATGGCTTCTTCCGGACCGACCAAGTCGATCGGCTTAGCGCCCGTAAACATGGCGCGAATGAGCGGCTCCCGCTTCAATACGACATGCGCTATCACCGCCGCGATATGCAGCCCGACCGTGGCGGCGATCAAATAGAACATCTTGCGATGCAGAGATGTCAGCGCGAGGCTTGTCTGCTTGCTGACAAGCGAGGCCAATGGTCCGGCATTGAAGATTTCATCGTTGCCGAAGAGGCCGAGCGTCGCCTGCGTACCGAGCGCAAAGAGAAGCGTCAGCACCATGAGACCGCCAAGCGGATTATGACCGGCATAGCGGGTGCGAAGACCGCGCCCCGCAGCGCTTACATAATGAAGAACGCCGAGGGGTCCTTGCACGAAGCTTGCGAATCTCGCGTGCCGAGTGCCAGCGAACCCCCAGACGATGCGGAACACCACGAGGATGATGACCGCGTAGCCGCACCAGAGGTGGTAGGTGAAATAACTCGCGCCGAGCTTATTTGTGACAAAGGCGCCGACGAAGGCGATCACGAGACTCCAATGGAAGAACCGTGTCGGCCAATCCCAGACCTTGCGGCGCGCCGGCTTGCTATATCGCGCCGCGCTCGCGAGGCGATCATGCTCCAGTGTCGTCATGCGTCTGGCCTCTTCATCATTCGCGACTGTAGGATCGGCGCGCCTAGCCCCAGCCAGAACTAAAACGTGCTCACTTAACCTTGTAGGTCTCGTGGCAACCCTTGCAGTCCTGAGCGAGCGACGCGATCGCGGCCTTGAAGGTATCGCTTGCGCCTTTTTCCTTTGCGTTAGTTTCCGCGAAGGCCTGCGCGTGCGCTTGAAAATCCTTGAGCTTCTTGTCGAAGTCGGCGCGGCTGCTCCAAATGTCGGCCTTCGCTTTCGAGTCCGGCTCGCCGAAATTCGATCCTTCGGGAAAGTTTTCATCGAGCAGGCCAGAAAGAAACGCGATGCGAGAGGCGCGCTTGGTCGCTTCGGCTTCGTCGTAAGCGGCGGTTCCCTTGGCGACGGCGCCGAAATAGCGGAAATAATTTCCGATAAGCGTGTATGCGGCCTTGCGATTCTCAAGCGCCTGTTTCGTTGGTGAGGGACCAGCGGGAGCTGGCGCTGGTTGGGCGCTTTGCGCCTGCGCCGAGATCACGAATGCTGCGCTCATTAGAATGATCGCGCCGGCGGCAGTGAGGGGAAGCGCACGAGAGGAAGGGTAACGCATTCTTGTAGAGCTCCTGTTGATTGAACTGAGAGGCGAGAAGAGAAAGAGCAGAGCCGGACTTGCCGCTTAATGCCGGTGCCCCTCGCGCCATTTGCGAAGGAATTCGAGCGTGCTCTCGACATGTTTGATTGGATTGGCGTCGACCAGAGCGAACGCCACCTTGCCGTCTGGCAGGATGACGTATGAAATACGGTCGGCCACCGTGTCGCCAGAAGCGCTCGGCTTTAGGCGTTTTGCGTCATAGGCGTTGACGACGGAAAAGTTCGGATCGGAGCCGATCGGAAACTTGTCGGCGCATTCCTTGGTCGAGAATTCGCGCTGCACGTCGATTGGGTCGCCAGAGACCCCGATCAGACTGGCTCCTGCCGCCGCAAACTTATCGTGTCCTTCGGCAAACTCGTGCGCCTCGATGGTGCATCCGCGTGTGAAGGACTTGGGATAGAAGTAGAGAACGACAGGGCCCTTTTTCAGCGCCTCGGACAAGGAGAACTGAAAGTCCTTTCCCCCCAGGGCGGCAGAGACGCTGAAGTCCGGCGCTGAGTCACCAGGTTTTAGCGCCGCATGCGCGCCAGTCGCTACGACAACGCAACACATGCCAAAGAGAAAACTCTTCACGTTCATAACGTACCTACTTTCTATTGCTGAGAGTGACAGCAGGGCGCGTTCACTTGGCCGGCGCGGGCGCTGATGCGGTCGCGGCGGCGACGGCTGCCGTCCTTGGCGGAGGAACCGGGATCTTCGTCAGCGTTCCGCCTTCAGCCTCATAGTCAAGCACCCCGATCGCGCCGATGACATGGAAGCCATAACCTGTAAGAAGATCGCCGATCGCGCCGGCGCGATGCGCATGATTCGAGACTGTGACGATGAGGCGATCGCGCGGGATGTAGCCGAGGCTTCTTTGCACGTCATTCGTCTGAATGCTCAGATAGACGGGAAATCCGCCGAGCTTGGTAAGTTCATCGGGACGACGAATGTCGAGGATAAGGAGCTGTTCTGGTCTCGCCGCAAGCGCGTCGAACGCTGCCCGGTTGAGACGAAGTGTCTTGTACGTGTAGGCGGGATCGTTCGCGGGTGTTACGAGCGGCGCGGGTTGAGGGGCCTCCGCCGGCTGTGAGGTGGAGGCGGTCGGTGAACCCCCGAGCCCTTCCGCCGCATATGAGGATGTCGCAAGCAGCATGAAGGCGATCGCCAGTGCGGAGCATTTTGTTCCGTTCATCCTATGTGTTCCTCTATCGTTATTCTGCGGCGATCGAGACGCGCCGCCTGTGTCCGTTGCGTCAGGTGCGTAGCTGGGCGTTGAAGAAATCAATTGTTCGTCCCCAGGCGAGCTTCGCAGCCGCCTCGTCGTATCGAGGCGTCGTGTCGTTATTGAATCCGTGCTGCACGCCGGGATAGACGAAGGCCTGATAATTAACTTTGGCTTCTTTCAGGGCCGCTTCATATGCCGGCCAGCCCGCGTTGATGCGATCGTCGTTGCCTGCGTAATGGATGAGGAGCGGCGCCTTGATCCTATTGACGTCCTCCACTGCCGGCTGTGCGCCATAGAAAGGGACCGCGGCGCCAAGGTCGGCGAGTTGCGTGGCGAGAAGATTCGCGATTCCGCCGCCATAGCAAAATCCGACGACGCCTACTTTGCCATTGCCCTCGGGCAGGGCTTTGAGAGCGATCGCGGCGGCAAGGAAGTCGCTGCGCGTCTTTGTTTGATCGAGCTTTTGAAAGAGCTCACGCGCCTTGTCCTCGTCTCCGGGATAGCCGCCGAAAGGCGCGAGCGCATCGGGCGCGAATGCTAAAAAATTCGCGAGCGCCAGGCGCCGCGCGATATCTTCAATATGTGGATTGAGCCCGCGGTTCTCATGCACGACGAGCACCAGCGGCGCTTTGCCCGAAAGATTCGCCGACCTGACGAGATAGCCGCTAACCGTTCCGTAGCCATTAGGCGAAGGAAACTCCGCGCGCGTTCCAACGATGCGGGGGTCATCCCTTTTTACCTGTTCGGCCTCCGCGAAACGCGGATTGAGCGCTTTGAGCATGGCGGCCGCGCCCCCGATGCCTAGGCCGAGCCTGGCGACCCGATCGAGAAACGCGCGGCGGTCGACATCGCCATGCACATAGAGATCGAAAAGTTTGAGAACTTTCGGATCGAAGTCGTTAGCCGTCTTGCGAGCCATAGGCGAATTCCATTGCCTGTCGGAGTGAAGTTTGCGGACTTCGATCCGCTCTCAGCGTGCGAGACGCGGCTTGTAGATTTCATGGCACGATTTGCACAGCTGAGGCGCCTCGCGCGCCGCCGCGGCGGCCGCATCGAAGTTGTTTTGCTCGATGTTCTTCATGGCGTCGCTGACCACCTGGAGACCTTTGCGCGAGATTTCGACTGCGTCCGCCGCGCCCTTCCGATCAAAATAGGACTCGGTGTATTTGAAGCCGTTGAGCAGAATTTCGGCGTCCTCTTTTGCAGCATCGGCGTTCTTGGCCGTGATGTCGGGCTCGAAATATTTGATCGTCTTGTCCAGGTCGCGCATCAGGTCGTTGTCGTAGTCGCGAAGATCGATGGCTGCGGCGACTGGCGCGCTCGAGAGCGCTGCGAAAAGCGCCAGGAGCGCCAGTCGGCTATTCACTTTTCTATGATTGTTCATTTCGATACCGAGATTTTGCCTTTCATGCCTGGATGCACGCCGCAGTAGTAGTTAACCTCGCCGATATTCGAGAGAACGACGGCGTATGTTTCTTCCTCGCCCACTTGGTCCGGCGAACGAAAAATCTCACGCCCGCCAGTTTCGCCGACGATGGAATGTGGAACCTGATCCTTATTGTGGAAGAGAACTCGTGTTCCTGATTTGACGTTGACGTCAGCAGGCTCAAAAGCGGAGTTCTGGATGGAAACCTCCGCCACATCCTCCGCAGAGAGCGGCGTGCTCGCGGCCAAGGCCGCCAGCACATATGCGCGCAAAGAGAGTTTGGTTCCGAAGATCATGGCTCAGGCAAGAATGTCGGTGACGACCTTGCCGTAGACGACCGTCGGACGCTCTGCTCGACCGGCGCGCAGATAGATGGTCTTAAGGTGGTCGAGTCCAAGCAGCTGCAGCACTGTCGCGTGGAGGTCGTAAGTGTCGACGGGGTTCTCGACGGTCTTCAAGCCGATTTCATCGGTCTGGCCGTAGGTGAGGCCGTGCTTGAGGCCGCCGCCCGCGAGCCACTGCGTATATCCCCAGGGATTGTGATCGCGACCATCGCCGCTCTGGCCGTAGGACGTGCGGCCGAACTCCGACGTCCAGACGACGAGCGTTTGATCGAGCAGGCCGCGCGATTCAAGATCTGCGAGAAGGCCGGCGATCGGCTTGTCGACCGCTTTCGTATGGGCGCCGTGGTTCTTTTCGAGTTGGCGATGAGCGTCCCAATTGGCGTCGTCGCCTGAGCCCGCGCCTTCGATAGGACCTGATACGACCTGAATAAAGCGAACGCCGCGCTCCACCAGCCGCCGGGCCCGCAGCAGGACCGTGCCATAGTCCTTGGTCGCTTCTTCGTTGAGGCCGTATAGCGCTTTGGTCGCGTCGGTCTCTTTCGAAAGATCGACAGCTTCGGGAGCCGTGGCCTCCATGCGATAGGCGAGATCATAGGAGCGCGTGCGGGCTTGGAGTTCGGTGTCTTCCGGGTGCTCGGCCGCGCGGATATCGTTCAGCTTTTTCAGTAGATCGAGACTGTCGCGCTGCTGTTGCAGTCCGATCAAGTCAGGCGGCGCTTGATGCAGGATCGGCTGAGCGCCGGGGCGGAATGCGGTGCCCTGATAGACCGCCGGGAGAAATCCCGAACTCCAGTTCACGGAGCCGGCGCGCGGTTCGCGCTTGCCGTTGTAGAGCACGACATAGGCCGGCAAGTCGGGATTGGCTGATCCGAGCGCATAAGTGATCCAGGCGCCGAGCGAGGGCCGGCCGGGGCTTACGTCGCCGGTGTTGAGTTTCAAAATCGAGATGTCGTGCGTCGCGCCGACGGTGACGCTCGATTTGATGAAGGTAAGCTTGTCGGCATGCTGCCCGATATTGGACGCCCAATCAGAGAACCATGCGCCGCTCTCGCCATACTGCTTCCATGTGCGATTGGAGGCGAACAGCTTGCCGACGCCGCCCTGCGTGCTCGTTTTGATGCCCTTCAGGAAGGACTCGGGCACGTCCTGTCCGGCGAGCCGAACGAGCTCCGGCTTGTAGTCGAAAAGATCGAGCGTGCTGGGCGCGCCGTCCATATGCAGCCAGATTACCGATTTCACTTTCGGCGCGAAATGCGGCTGCTTCGGCGCAAGCGGGTCGAGGTAAGTCGCGGCGTTGGCGCCGGGAACGCCCAACCACCCGCCGCCTGGCATCATACCGCTGACGGCGAAGCCGCCCATTCCATAGGCTGCGCCCCGCAGCCATTCACGACGCGATGTCTTGATAAGCATGGTCATGCTTCCTTTCGAGTGATGCTTGCGACCTGATTCAGAAGCGGTAGACGAAGTCGTTCGAATTCACGACCGTGTGCACCAGATCGACGAAAGCTGATGCGCGTAGCGGATCGGTCGGCTTTGTCTTCGCGCCGACAGGAATGGCGAGCGCGAGCTTGCCGTCCTGCGCTTTCTCGGCGATCGCTTTCTGATGTTGGTCGAGAAAGGCGTGCAGCGCCTCCTTCTCGGCGTCGGACGGCTTGCGTGCGAAGAGGATCTCGTAGAGCCTGTCGAGTTGCGCCGACTCATCCGCGCCGGCTTCATTGAGAACGCGTCCCGCCAGCGCCTGCGACCATTGGAAGATGATCTCGCTGTTGTACAGCGTCAGCGCCTGAAGCGGCGTCGTCGTCACGTCGCGCTTTGAGTGAATCTGCTGTGCGTTTGCCATGTCGAACGTCTCAAGCAGCGGATAGGGCAGGCTGCGCCGCGTGAAGATGTAAAGGCTGCGACGGACATAGTCCTGCGGATCCTTCGACGTGGTCCATGCCGGATCTGCGTTGAAATTGCCGCCGCCCGTGAGATTTTCGGGAATTGGCGGGAAGACGCTCGGGCCTCCGACTTGCTCGTTGAGTTTGCCGGAAGCGACAAGGATTGAATCGCGAATTTCCTCGGCCTCGAGCCGCTTGCGCGGAAAGACGGCGAGAAGCTTGTTTTCAGGATCGGCCTTGGCGACGTCCTCGCGGGAGTTGGACGACTGGCGATAGGTGGCGGACAGAAGGATATCGCGGTGAAGCTTCTTCACGCTCCAGCCGTCCTTGACGAAGCTGGTTGCGAGATAGTCGAGGAGTTCCGGATTGGTGGGCTTGTCGCCGGCCTTGCCGAAATCGCTGACGGTCCCGACGATGCCCTTGCCGAAATACTGATTCCAGACGCGGTTGACGAAGACGCGCGCCGTCAGCGGGTTCGTGGGGCTGGAGAGCCAATTGGCAAGCGCCGTGCGTCGGCCGGACGATGTTTCGGTAGGCTTGATGTCGGGTTTCTCGGCGGTGATCGCCTCGGGAAAGGCCGGCTGCACTTCTTCGAGCGGACGCTCGTGATTGCCGCCGAAGAAGATGAATGTTGGCGGCGCATCAGGATGACCGAGTTCGGTTGCGGCAGTGAATGTGTTCGCGCCACGCGTCGGACGTTTACTTACGAACTTTCGAAGTTCCGTTGTCAGCTTCTGATATTCTTCGAACTTCTGCACGATCTCGGGACTGTGTTCGGGCGCGGACTTGTCTTCGGCTGCGTATCTAAGGAAGGCGGCGAGCGCCGCCTGATCGGTGACGGCATCAAGGCGATGGTTCACCCAACGGTCGAGCGCGTTCCACTGGTCCTTGGGTTTGAAGATCGATTCGCGGCTGTCCGTGAGGTAACGCTCCTTGTGGTATTTCAGCGCGGCGTCACGGACCGAGTCGATAATCGCCTTCTGCTTGTCGCGAATGTCCTTCGTGGCCTCATCGTAAATCGCTTGCGCTTTCTCATAAGCGATTTCCTGCTCGCCCTTTTTGGCGGGCGCCTTTTCTTGAAAGGCTGTGTTGGCGAAGAACGCCTGCAGCGAGAAATAGTCCTTCTGCGTGAATTTGTCGGTCTTGTGATTATGGCAGCGGGCGCAGCCTACCGTCGTGCCAAGAATCGCCTGGCCGACCGTGTCGACCATGTCGGTTGTGATTTGATACTTGCGTTGAACCAAATCGCGTGAATTGCTGTTGTCGGGGTAGCCGGCAAGGAAGCCTGTCGCGACGAGAATATCTTGGTCGCCCGGCGCGATCTCGTCACCGGCGATTTGCTCCTGGATAAATCTTGAGTAGGGCTTGTCGTCGTTGAAGGCCTTGATGACATAATCGCGATAGCGGAAGAAATTCGGTCGCGCATTGTCGTTCTGGAAGCCAGAGCTGTCGGCGTAGCGCGCGAGATCGAGCCAAAGGCGCGCTTGACGTTCGCCATAGCGCGGTGAAGCAAGCAAGCGATCGACCAATTTTTCAAAGGCGTCAGGAGACGCATCCTTGACGAAGGCGTCAACTTCTTCCGGCGTCGGAACGAGTCCCCAGGCGTCGAGCGTGGCGCGTCGAATGAAGGTTCCGCGATCCGCGTCGGGCGACGGCGTCAACCCCTTGGGCTCGATCTTCGCGACTACAAAGGCGTCGATGGGCGAACGCACCCACTCCTTCTGCTTAACGATCGGCAGAAATTGCGCCTGAACGGGCTGCCATGACCAATGCGGCTTCGACGCCGAACTCGCCGGCTTCGATGCCGCGGCGGGGGCCGCCACGGTTGAATCGGCCTGTTTATCTTCCGCTGCGATGGCGAGCGTCCCGACGGAGACGCTTAGAAGCAACGCCATATAGGCTTTTCTTGCAGTCATGCTCATCGTTCCAACCTCAGTCTTCCCTTTGACTCGCTGGCGCCAGCGTACACTACAAAACATGTCGAGTTATCCCGCGCGATCTCCAGCTAACCGTTGATTTCAAATGGGGCCATGCTGCCGAATTCACTATGTTACGGCGAGGTTTGCCGTCGCCGCGTGGTTAGCGACCGGGACGAAATTAGTATAATCAACATATGAAGTCTACCTAAAAGATATGAAAAAGATGCACGCGGCGACGCCGCGCGGGCGCGGGTCGGCAAGAAAGGCCGGTTCGCGCGATCGCAATGCGCCGCCTGCTGTGACTTGGAATTCGAAAGTGCAGAGAGCTGTGGAAAATTAAATGTCGTACATCAACTGCCCGTTCTCGGCGTTCGCGATCACTCTCATTTCCGCCAAGCTGCAATTGTCCAATACGTCAGACAACGCGCGCTGTGCGTCCAGCATAACGAGTCGCACCGCGCAATGATCGACGTCATAGCAATCATCGCACGGATGGAATCGTGTTCTGCTGGCGCAAGGCAATGGCGCGAGCGGGCCATCGATCGCGCGAATGATGTGGCCGACAATGATTTCTGTTGCGGGACGCGCCAATGTATAGCCGCCGCCCTTTCCCATGCGCGAATTAACAAAACCGGCGTTGCGCAATTCGCCAAGAATAGCGTCAAGAAATTTTTTAGGAATGTTCTGCGTCGTCGCTATCTCTTTCACTGGCACGGGTTGGCCCGGACGAAAATCGGCGAGGTAAACCATCGCCTTGAGGCCATACTTTCCCTTTTTTGTCAGCACCCGGACGGCTCTCTCGAGTTTGTCGCGAGATCAGAGCCTAAGGCAGAGGAGGAACGTAGTCAATAAATACGATAGACTAAATTGGTGAATGGAATACTCAGCGTCCGCCATAACCCGCCTGGAGCCGCAGCAGCGCGCTGACCAGCGCGTCGACGTCCGCGCATGTGTTGTAGAAGGCCAGCGACGGCCGCACGGTGGCTTCGAGGCCGAAGCGGCGCAGGATGGGTTGCGCACAGTGATGACCGGAGCGAACGGCGATCCCCTCGCGATCGAGCGCCTTGCCGACCTCTTGCGAATCGTGTCCATCGAGCGTGAAGGAGAGCACCGAGGCTTTCTCCGGCGCCGTGCCGATGAGGGTCAGACCTGGAACGGTCGTCATCTTTTCGGTCGCATAGACGAGAAGGTCATGCTCGTAACGGGCGATCACCTCCATGCCGATGCTCTCGACATAGTCGAGCGCTGCGCCCAGACCGACGGCGTCGGCGATATTGCCCGTGCCGGCCTCGAAGCGCTCTGGCGGACCCTGATAGATCGTCTTTTCGAACGTGACGTCGGCGATCATATTGCCGCCGCCCTGCCACGGATCGAGATGTTCGAGCACGGCGTCCTTGCCGTAAACGACGCCGATGCCTGTCGGGCCGAACACCTTGTGGCCGGAGAAGACGAAGAAGTCGCAGCCGATTGACTGGACGTCGACAGGCATATGCGAAACCGATTGCGCGCCATCGACGAGCACGCAGGCGCCGTAGCGATGGGCGATCGCCGTGATCTCCTGAACGGGCGTAACCGTGCCGAGCGCGTTCGAGACCTGCGAGACCGCGACGATTCGCGTCTTCGGGCCCAGGAGCTTCTCATATTCGTCGAGAATGAGCGCGCCGCGGTCGTCGACCGGCGCGACGCGCAGCTTCGCGCCCTTCTCGGCGCAGAGCATCTGCCACGGCACGATATTGGCGTGATGTTCAAGGTGTGAGACGACGATCTCGTCGCCCTCGCGCACATTGCGCCGGCCCCAGCTCTGCGCGACGAGATTGACGCCCTCCGTCGCGCCGCGCACGAAGATGATGTCCTTGACGTTGGGCGCCTTCAGAAAGCGGCGGACTTTTTCGCGCGCTTCCTCATAGGCGTCGGTCGCGCGCGCCGCGAGCGTATGCGCGGCGCGATGGATGTTGGAGTTCTCATTCTCGTAGAAATAGGCGAGGCGGTCGATCACCGACTGCGGCTTTTGCGTCGTCGCGGCGTTGTCGAGCCAGACAAGCTGTCGTCCGTTGACGCTCTGATTGAGGATCGGGAAATCGCGCTTGACGCGATAGGGATCGAAGAGATGCCGCGTGGCGAGGGTTTTCTCGGGCTGGCGTCCCTGCCGAGGCGCCGCGTAGACGCTATCGCCATAGGGCGCATGCGCCGCGCCACGCCGCGTCAAAGACGGGTACGCGCCGGCGCCCGGCGAGTGTGGCGCGCTATGCGCATGATCGGATGCGCCGCCGCCTTGGGCGAATTCCCCCGAATGCAGCGGATAGGCTCCCTGCGTCGCGCCGCTTTGCGAGTGACGCGAGACGCGTTCGTCGCCATGCATCGCTCCGCTCGTCTGCTGCGGCGAGAAGGGGTCGGGATGGCCATAGCCGGCGCCGGTTGACGGCGCCCGCGTTTCATAGCGAAGGGGTTCTGCGGGTCCAGGCGCCGGCGCTGTTGGAAGAAAATAATAGTCGCTCGCCGGTCGTGCGACCGCGTCGTTGTCGACGAGCGAGAACTCCTGCGCAAGGCGGCGCGTCGGCTCGCTGTAATCCAATTCGCCGGGGACCGATGATGTCGCGCCGCCGAGCGAGGCGCCGGGCTGCGGAATGTCGGCGAGGCCCAACGGCCGCGTCGAGGAATGCAAGGTCTGCGGCGCCGAGGGCGCCGGGACATTCGGGGTCGGGACAACGGAAGGAATCGTCGTCGGCGGAAAGTCCATGGGACCAAAAGGCGCGCGCGCAGGCGCATGCGGGGCGACGCTCGTCGCGATCGATGGCGCCGGAATATCGGTCAGACTGGGCGTCACGGCGGGCAAGTTTTTTTTTATTGATTGGGCTACGTATTTGTGCTTCACGGATGGTGTCGTCGGCAGCGTCGCATGGGGCAGCGCGCCAAAGAAGGCGTTGGCCATCTGCGCGATGATCTGCGCGTCGGGCGCGGCGGCGTCATGATGCGTGAACGCCTCCTTGGACGGCAGGCCATCGATGGGGAAGTCGACTAATTGTGGCGTCTGCGGCGCAGTCGGCATATGTGCACACCTCAGGAGGAAGAATCGGCGCGCTCAGCGCCGATCCCATAGGGACTCACGCATATTCGTCGGGATATTTGTGATATTTGCCGACGTCGACGTCTTCGAGCACGCCGAGCGCGTCATGCGTCAGCACGGCCGCCGAGCAATAGAGCGAGATCAGATACGAGGCGATCGCCTTGCGATTGATTCCCATGAAACGCACCGACAGGCTCGGCGCGACTTCTCCTGGGACGCCCGGCTGAAACAGGCCGACGACGCCCTGTTTCTTCTCGCCTGTCCTCAGCAGCAGAATATTCGTCTTTCCCGCTTCATCGACATAGAGCTTGTCGCTTGGGATCAGCGGCAGGCCGCGCCAGGTGACGAAGGGCGAGCCGAACAGCGTCACGGTTGGCGGCGGCACGCCGCGACGCGTGCATTCGCGCCCGAAGGCCGCGATGGCGCGCGGATGAGCAAGAAAGAAGGCCGGCTCCTTCCAGACTTTGGCGATCAGGTCGTCGAGATCGTCGGGCTGCGGCGCGCCGGTGCGCGCGCTGAGCTTCATCGACGGATGCGCATTGGCGAGGAAGCCATATTCGGCGTTGTTGATGAGTTCGGCTTCCTGCCTCTCCTTCACCTTTTCGGTAAGGAGCCGCACCTGCTCCTGAATCTGATCGTAAGGATGATTGTAGAGATCGGAGACGCGCGTCTGCACGTCGAGGATCGTCGTCACCGCGTTCATCGAATATTCGCGCGGCGCATCCTCGTAATCGACGAAGGTCTCCGGCAGGTCGGCGTCGCGGTCGCGCGCCGGGCTGCATTGAACGTCGGCGTCGCTCAGCGCCGTCGACTCCTTCACCCGGTTGAGACGATAGATGCCCGCTTCCACCGGCACCCAGGGCAAGAACGACACCAGCCAGCGCGGCGTGACGCCAGACCATTGCGGACGCGTCTTCGTCGCATTGGCGAGCTGACGGGCGGCCGACTCGCTCAATGTTCGGCGAACTTCAGGTTCTGCGGTCATTAGATGTTCCTCGGAGCGACTCTCGGATGCAGGAAGGCGAACGCCTAGGCCGAGCTGCCAAGCTATTACAGATGAGGTAGCATATTTGCAATCTTGTTTGAGTAAAAAAATAAAACAATACTAGCTAAATACTGAACTTATATACCTATACATCGATGATAATTCTGATAGAGAGTTCGTCTGCGGAGCCCGCCCTCGACCGCCGTCGTTTACGACGCGCATTCCGTGCCGGAGCCAGGTTCATAAGACATGACGAGGTAGAAGGTTGCGAGCGTCGCGCCGAGATTTCGATAGCTGTGCGGGACGTCCGCCAGAAAATCGATCGCGTCTCCTTCGGCCAAACGCTCTGGGGCCTCGCGTCCGACTGCGACTTCGACCGAGCCTTTTGCGACAACCAGATTTTCCTTCGTTCCGGGCGCGTGAGCCTCGGCATGCTGAATATGATGGGGCGCGAGAATGACCTCGTAAAATTCGACGGGTCGATGGCAATCATAAGGGAAGAGCGCGCGCGTGCGGCAGTTGCCGTCTCGCGAACTCACGATCTGCGGATGATCGTTACGAATGACCAGCACGCCACGGCGCCCCTTCGAGGCGATTAGGCTCCCGAAAGGAATGCCGAGCGCATTGGCGATGCGCCAAAGATGATTGATGGTTGGCGTCTCGGTCCCGGCTTCAATTCGCAGCAACTCTTCGGAGTTGATTCCGCTAAGCGCGGCGAGACGTTCAAACGAACGGCCCTTCTTGCCGATCAACCTCTTGAGACGATCTGCGACCGTGGAAGCGAGCGGACTCTCGCTCCGCGCCGCCACCGTTGATCGGTTGACGGGAAGCTGAACGCGGGCGCGATTCATTTGATAAATCCGATCATCTAATATTATTAGATGGAGCGCGTCATGCCGGTCAAGCGGTTTATTCGCAGATGCGAGATACCCAATATTTAGATTTTTTACAGCCTATTATGCGCTTCTATCGGGGGCGTCATGACGTCCGATCGATTTTCGCTGCCGCACGTGCTTGTCTCTATCAACATATCAAAATAATATGAATATCCCCGGCAACCGCCGGTGTCAGCGTGGAGCAAACTTTATGAATTCCGTCTCATTTTCTGCGGTGGCGGGTCTGGCCGCTTTGGCAAGCTTGTCGCCCACGGTCGCCGGGGCCGAACTGCTCACTCTAAAGGCGTTGTCGACTCCGATCGCGCTGAGCATTGCGCAGACGGCTTACGACGCCTGTCTTCAGCAGGGGTATCATGTGTCCGTCTCAGTCGTCGGGATCGAAGGGCAGTCGCTTGTCGCGCTTCGCGGCGACGGCACTTCGCCGCATACGATCGAGAACAGTCAGCGCAAGGCGTACACGTCGCGCACCTTCCGCGTTCCCTCGGGCGAGTTCGCGCAGCGCGTTAAGGACAACCCGACCTCCGGCGCGGTGCATCTTGCCGGAGTCGTCGCTGCGCAAGGCGCGCTGCCGATCAAGGTCGGCGATACGGTGATCGGCGCCGTCGGCGTCTCTGGCGCTCCTGGCGGCGATAAGGACGAAGCTTGCGCCAAGGTCGCGATCGATAAGGTCGCCGATCAGTTGAAATAGCCTGTATTCGCCGGCGCCACGTGCGCCGGCGCGCCTTCATTCACCACGCATGGACTAATTCGATGACAGCGCAAGACGCTCCCGTCGCTCCTCTTCAAGATCAGATGGGAGTCGGAAAGATTGTCGCGGAGTTGCGGGCTTTGCGCACCGCCTCTCAAAAAAGCCGCTATCGCAATGGCGTGCTGCCTGCGCTTCCCTCACGGGAAGAGACTCGCGCGATCGTCGCTGGCCTTGTCTCGACGCTTTATCCGCGTCATTTCGGGCCGCCTGAACTCACGCCAAATAGCGTCGACGGATTTCTTACTTATGTCCTGGACAAGACGTTGCGCTCTCTCGAGGAGCAGATTCGCCGCGAGTTGAAGCTCAACGCGCATGCGAGCGAGACGCCCACAATCGATGACGCAGCGCGCGCGACGGAAATAACCGCCGCCTTCGCGCAGTCTCTCCCCAAGGTGCGCGCGCTCCTCGACAGCGATATCCGAGCCGCTTTCAAAGGCGATCCAGCGGCGCGCACTCACGACGAAATCATCTTTTGCTATCCTGGCGTCGCCGCGGTCATCCGGCATCGTCTCGCGCATCAGCTGTATGTCCTCGGCGCTCCAATGCTGGCGCGCATCATCGCCGAGATTGCGCACTCGGAGACAGGCATCGATATACATCCGGGCGCCGAGGTTGATGAGAGCTTCTTTATCGATCACGGCACGGGCGTGGTGATCGGAGAGACGGCGCGCATTGGCAAACATGTGCGTCTCTATCAAGCGGTTACGCTCGGCGCGAAACGTTTCGAAACAGACGAAGCCGGCGCGCTCATCAAGGGAAAAGCGCGTCATCCCGTTCTCGAAGACGACGTCGTGGTTTACGCTGGCGCGACGATCCTCGGCCGCATAACGATCGGCCGCGGCTCCTCAATCGGCGGCAATGTCTGGCTGACGCAAAGCGTGCCACCCGGCAGCAACATCACGCAGGCGAAGGCGCGCAGCGACAGTTTTGATAATGGCGGCGGAATCTGACTGAGCCGATCGGCAAAAAAAAGCCGCCCCGAAGGGCGGCAGTTTGCCAAGAGAGAGGGAAAATGAAGAGAGAGGGAAATGAAGGGATTCGCGTCGTGATCTATTGCGCGAGCGTTGGTTGACCGATCGCTGTGCGCAGGTCCGCCAAAGTCACGATGCGCGGGCCGTGAAGCCCTGCAATTTGCGTCACATCAAGTTTGAGCTTTTGAATGTTCTCATAAAGATTGACTGAATAGGGATTGACGGTCTTCGGCGGCGGCGCTTCCTTTGCCGTGGGCGTGTAAGCGTCGGCTTCAACCAAAATCTTCTCTGTCGGCAAGTAGACGAGCGCCAGTTCGTCGCTATGGCCATTGCCGGCGATGCGGTGAATTTCGATTGAGCGGACGCCGTCGGACAAGACATGCTTGTCGTCGTAGGTTTCGAACTTCGCCGCCTTCTTCGACTGCGACAAGCGATCGGGCCGTAGTGTGTGTGGGGCCGCCCAAGCCTTTTCATAATAAGGCTTATCGAGTTTATGCGTCACCACGGTCGCTCCGGCGTCGACAAAGGTGCGGAGTCCTCCCGAATGATCGAAATGAACGTGGCTGTTGACGACATATTTGACCGGCTTATTGGGCGCGATTTCGGCCAGCTTGGCGATGAGCGCGAGAGAACGGTCTTCATTAAGCGGCGCTTCCACGAGCACAACGTGATCTTTCTGCTCGATGGCTACGCTGTGATGCGTTCCGCCAGTTAACCAATAGACGCCTTCGGCAAGCTTCTCGGCGTTGACAGTGGGCGTCGGTTTGAAGCTCGCGACATTCTCCGGAACCGCGATGTCCACCCCAGGGTTGGGTTTGACGGAGGCGATATTGAGATGCAGGACCGGATAACCGCCCTCGACGCGGGTCAATTCCGCAGGAAATGGGACGCCGCCGAAATCCTTGTAGTCTTTGTATTTCGTCTCGACGAGCGTATCGCCGAGCACGGGACTGTCGATCCAGGTCCGCACCCATTCGACCTGATTATTCGCGTTGATCTGGCCGACATAGCGATGCGCGCCGGCGTTGAATGAAACCTCGACGCCGACGCCGGACGCTTCCGACTTGGCGTTATTGGCGAGCGCCGCCTTGATGAATCCCTGCGGCGTCGCCCAGATTTCGGCGGTCCTCTCTTCGACTGTTGCGGGCTGCGCCGTCGCGACCGGCGCTGTTCCGGGCGGCGAGTTTTGAGGCGGTGCGACGTTCCATGCTTTGTCGCCGCTGACGAACCAGTTCAGTTTTTGCTGTGTCGGCGTTGGACGTTGGCGTCCCGGCTCGATCGTTTGGATGCGCGTCAGCGACACTTGCGCGCTCGGCGCCTCGAAATTGAGTTTGGCGATATAGCTGCTGACGTCGAACTGCGGCCATGCCGCGCCGGGCGTCGGCGCTTGGCCAAATTGATACCAATGACCGGACCCCGAAAATTCGAGCGACTTCAGGTTCGAGACGCTAAGGGCGCTGGCCGCTTCCTGAAGCGACGCCGCCTGCGCCGACAGCGCCGTGAAAGAGACCGCAATTGTCAGACCGCGTAAGGCCAAGGAATGACGCCGCATGGCTGCTCCTCTTAATCATACTTAGAAGGTAGATTGATAAGGGTGCTCATCAGTGGCGTCAACTAGTTTGTCAGCTGGTGGCAAATTTAAAATCTATTTAGAGCGTAGGATAGTATCCGCGGGACGCGGCGCGCGGCTCAGATAACCGGGCGACGGATTACGCCTCGACGCGTTCGTGCGGAACAACGGCGGCGCGCAATGCGCCGACTCGGCGCGCGAGACGATCAACATAGAGAAAGACCACGGGCGTCGTGTAAAGCGTGAGGAGTTGGCTGACGATCAATCCGCCGATGATCGCGACGCCGAGCGGCTGACGCATTTCGGCGCCCTCGCCGGAACCGATGGCGAGCGGCGCAGCCCCCATGATGGCGACCAAGGTCGTAATCAGAATCGGGCGAAACCGTAACGAACAAGCGTCTACAATCGCGTCTTCGGCGGAAAATCCGCGCGAGCGCCGGGCGTCAATGGCGAAATCGACGAGTATGATCGCGTTCTTCATGACAACGCCGATCAGAAGCAGAACGCCAATCATCGCGATAATACTGAGATCCGTTCCGCACAGCATTAGCGCCGCCGCCGCGCCGCCGCCCGCAGAGGGCAGCGTCGAGAGGATCGTGAGCGGATGAAAGAAGCTCTCATAGAGCATTCCCAGCACGATATAGACTGCGGCGAGCGCGGCCGCGATCATGACCGGCTGGTTCGCGAGCGCGTCCTGATAGCCCGCCGCGTTCCCCGCAAAAGCGCCATGGATGCCGGCGGGCGCGCCCAGGTTGAGCATCGTCCCCTTGATGGCTGCGGCGGCGTCGCTCAAGGATTTGCCCTCGGCGAGATTGAAGGAAATTGTCACGGCCGGCTGATGACCCTGATGATTGACCTGCATCGGCGTCGGTCCAGCATTGAGCGAACTGAAAGCGGCAAACGGAATCATGCGTTCGGCCGAAGCGTTGGCGACGCGCGCAACGGGCGCACGACCCGCGCCGATGAAAAGCTCCGACAGAGCGTTCGGCGTTTCCCGGAAGTTTGGCGCGACCTCCATCACGACATGATACTGGTTTAAGGGCTCATAGATCGTCGAGACCTGTCGTTGTCCGAATGCGTCATAGAGTGTGTTGTCGATCTGACTTGCCGTTAGGTTGAGCCGGGCGGCCGTCTCGTGATCCACGACGACCTCAGTCCTCAGGCCCTTGTCCTGTTGATCGGAGTTGACGTCGAGCAGGACGGGACTCTTGCGTAAGGCGTCGGTGATTCGCGGCGCCCAAAGTCGTAACTCGTTGAGATCGTCGGCTTGAAGCGTATATTGATAGAGCGCGCTGCTCGAACGCCCGCCAATGCGAATGTCCTGAACAGACTGAAGAAAGACCTGTGCGCCGCTGACCTGCGCCAATTTCGGGCGAAGCCGCGCCATGATCTTGTCAGCGGAAACGCCGCGCTCGCGCAGCGGTTTCAGCGTGACGAGCAGGTCGGCGACATTTACCGAGCCGCCCGGTCCAAAGGTTCCGCCAATGGCGCCGGTTGCGGATTCGATGCTGGGATCGCTCTTCAAAATGGCGACGAATTGCTCGAGCTTCTCTTTCATCACCGAGAAGGAGACGCTTTGGTCGGCGACAATGGCTCCGCGCATCCGCCCCGTATCCTGGACCGGAAAGAATCCTTTGGGAATGATGCTGAATAAATAGAAATTCAGTCCGATCAGCGCAAACAATACAAGCATCGTTGCGCGCCGTCGCTTCAGCGCCATGGTCAACGTCCGCACATAGCCTCGATGCAAGAGATCAAACGCCGCTTCGCTTATGCGAAATATCCTCATCTTCGTCGCTTGCGGCGCGCTTCTCAGGAGTTGCGCGCAGAGCATCGGCGTCGCTGTAACCGACAAGATGAGGGAGACCAGAATCGCGACTGACAGGGTCGCCGCGAACTCTCGCATCATTCGGCCGATAATCCCACCCATGAACATTATTGGCAGAAAGACTGCGATCAGCGACAGAGTCATGGCTAGGACTGTGAAGGCGACCTGGCGCGCGCCGATCAGCGCTGCGCGAGTGCGCTCCATCCCGTTCTCCATCAGCCGAACGACATTTTCGACAACGACGATAGAGTCGTCCACGATGAAGCCGGTGGCGATCGTCAGCGCCATGAGCGAGAGATTATTCAAGGTGTAGCCGAGCAAATACATTCCTGCGAAGGCGCCGGTCAAAGAGACCGGAACTGAAATGCTGGGGATGAGCGTGGCGCGCGCGTCGCGCAGAAAGAAGAACACAACGGCCACCACGAGAAGCACGGTGAGCGCGAGCGTGAACTCAATTTCGTGCAGCGACGTTCTGATAGTGAGCGTTCGGTCTTGAACGATCCGCATTTCCACGTCTGCCGGGAGAGCCGCCGTCAATGGCGGCATGAGAGCCTTGATTCGATCGACAAGTTCTATGAAATTCGCGCCCGGCTGCCGGAAGATATGGATCTGCACGCCTGTGCGACCATTGCTGATCCCGTAATTGCGCGTATCCTCGATCGAGTCGATGACCTCGGCGACATCGACGAGCTTTAACGGCGCGCCATTGCGATAGCCGATGATCAGTCCTCGATAATCGACCGCGCGCCGGGACTGGTCATTGGCGTAAATTTGCAGGCGGCGTTCGCCGTCCTCGATCACGCCCTTGGGCCCGTTGAAATTGGCTGCTGCAATCGCGGCGCGCACGCTTTCGAGCGAAACTCCATATTGGGATAAGGCGCTTGGATTGATCTCGACGCGCACGCCGGGCAGGGCGCTCCCGCCGACGAGAACCTGACCCACGCCCTCGATCTGCGCGAACTTTTGCTGAAGAATGTTCGAGCCTATTTCGAACAATTGACCTTGGGTCAGCCGATCGGAAGTCATCGCGATGATGACGACTGGCACTTCCGCCGGATTGGCGGAGCGGAAGATTGGATTGTTTCGTAGATTCGTTGGAAGATCGGCTCGCGCCGCCGCGATCGCCGCCTGAATGTCGCGTTGGGCTCCGTCAATGTTGCGATCAAGATCGAACTGCATCGAAATGCGCGCCGAACTGAGCGAACTCGACGAGGTCATCTCGGTGACGCCGGCGATCTGTCCGAGCCGGCGCTCCAGCGGCGTGGCGACGGACGAGGCCATTGTCTGCGGGCTGGCGCCCGGCATGCTCGCGTAGATCGAAATCACCGGATAATCGATCTGCGGAACCGGCGCCGCAGGGAGCAAAAAGAAAGCGACCGTCCCGCTCAGGCAGACGCCCAGCATCAGGAGCGTCGTTGCGACGGGCCGAGCGATCGCCGTTGTGATAATGCTCATGACCGGCTTGCTTTCACCTCGAGGTTGGAAGATGGCGCAGGCGCTTGCGACGAAAGACGTTTCGCCAGTCCGTCGAAGGCAAGATAGATGACGGGCGTGGTATAGAGCGTCAGTATCTGGCTGAGGATGAGCCCGCCGACGATGCTGACCCCCAGAGGGTTGCGAAGCTCTGAGCCTTCGCCGCCGCCGAGTATGAGCGGCAACGCCCCAAGCAGCGCCGCGAGAGTCGTCATCAGAATCGGGCGAAAGCGCAAAAGACAGGCTTGGTAGATCGCATCGCGCGGCGAGAGCCGGTCGTCGCGCTCGGCCTGCAGGGCGAAGTCGATCATCATGATCGCATTCTTCTTGACGATGCCGATGAGAAGAATGATTCCGATGACGCCGATCACGCCGAGATCGCTTCCCGAAAGGATCAGCGCAAGCAGCGCGCCGATGCCGGCCGAGGGAAGGGTAGAAAGAATGGTGATAGGATGAATGTAGCTCTCATAGAGAACGCCGAGCACGATATAGACAGTGACGATGGCGGCGAGGATGAGCAGCGCCGTGCTGGCCGTCGAAGCGTTGAACGCCTGCGTCGCGCCTTGATAAACGGTGATCACGCTTAGCGGCGTCTGCAGATCGGCCTGCGCCTGTCGAATGGCGGACATCGCTGCGCCGAGCGAGTAGCCGGGGGCCAGATTGAACGAAATCGTGGTCGCCGGAAACTGCGCCAAATGATCAATGGAGAGAGGCGCGGCGATCTCTCTCAGCGTGACAAGCGACGCTAAGGGAATTTCTGAACCGCTCGGCGTCGGCACGCGCAGCGATCCGAGAGTGTCGAGGCCGTGGAAGCTCTTCGTGTCCGCTTCGAGGATGACGCGATACTGACTGGTCTGGGTGAATATCGTGGATACGATCCTTTGGCCGAAGGCGTCGTATAAAGTATTGTCGATTGTCGCGACGGTCACGCCGTAACGCGAGGCGGAATCGCGGTCGACATCGACGTAAAGCGCCCGGCCGGAATATTGAGCGCTGCTTGAAACGTCACGAAAGGGCGGCAGGCTTGTCAGTTGATCCACAAGTTGTGGCGCATATTGGGCGAGTTCGACGGCGTTCGCGTCTTGGAGCGCAAAATGATATTCGCCTTGTCCGCCGCCGGCGTCGATAGTGAGGTCCTGAACCGGCTGGAGATATAAGGAAACGCCCGCCATCGGCTTTGCTACATCCTGCAGACGGCGCACGACCACAGCTATTGACCCATCTCGCGCTTCTCTTGGCTTGAGTTTGATCAGTATGCGGCCGCTGTTGAGCGTGCGATTGTCGCCGTCAACGCCCAGTGTCGAAGAGATCGACTCGACGGCGTCATCCTGGAGCAGCAGTTCCGACAGCGCCGATTGACGCTTCGTCATCGCGACGTAGGACGAGCTTTGTTCGCCGACGATAACGCCTTGGATCAAGCCGGTGTCCTGTACCGGAAAGAAGCCTTTGGGAATCGTCGCATAGAGCGCGATGGTCAGGCCGAGCGTCGCCAAGAAGACGAACAGCGTCGCGCGAGACTGGTTGATCACGAACGTCAGCGTCACGCCATAGAAGTCAATGACGCGATCGAACCAACCGTCGCCCGTGGCGTGACGATCGCCATGACTTTCCACGTCCTTGGCGGAAAGCAGCTTGGCGCAAAGCATTGGCGCCAGCGTTAACGACACGACGGCCGAGAGGACGATCGTCACGGCGAGCGTCACGGCGAATTCGCGGAACAGCCGGCCGACGATGTCGCCCATGAAGAGAAGCGGGATGAGAACCGCGATCAGCGAAATCGTCAAGGAGACGATCGTAAAGCCAATCTCGCTTGCGCCCTTCAATGCCGCGTCAAGCGGAGACAATCCCTTCTCCAAATAGCGAGCGATGTTTTCGATCATCACAATGGCGTCGTCGACCACGAAGCCCGTGGCGATCGTCAAAGCCATCAGTGTCAGATTATTGAGGCTATAGCCGAGCAGATACATCGCGGCAAAGGCGCCGACCAGGGACAGTGGCACGGAAATACTCGGGATAATCGTCGCCCGGACATTGCCGAGGAAGAGGTAGATGACGGCGACCACCAAAGCGATGGCGAGTAACATTTCGAATTGCACGTCTTCGACGGAGGCCCTGATCGTCGTGGTGCGATCGGTCAGGACCGAAGCATCCAGGGTCGCTGGCAACGAGGCTTGAAGCGCCGGCAATAGCGCCTTGATTTGATCGACGACGGCGATCACATTCGCGCCAGGCTGGCGTTGGACGTTGACGATGATCGCCGGCTCTAGATTCTTCCAGGCGCCGAGTTCACGATTTTCGGCGCCGTCTAGGATCTTGGCCACATCGCGCAGACGAACGGGTCCACCAGTCCGATTGGCGACGACGAGCTGCTCGTAATCGCGCGCGCTTTTGAGTTGATCGTTGGCGTCGATCGCAAACTCCTGCGTGCGGCTATCGATATTGCCCTTCGGGAGGTTGACGTTGGCGCTCGAAATGGCTGTCCGCAAATCTTCAAGCGACATGCCATAGGACGCGAGCGTCGCGACGTTGGCGCGCACGACAACCGCTGGCCTATTTCCGCCGCTGACGCTGACAAGACCGACGCCTGCAAGCTGCGATATTTTCTGCGCAATCCGCGTGTCGGCGAGTTGCTGCACCTCGGTCAGCGGCAAGGTCTTGGATGTCAGTGCGAGCGTGAGGACCGGCGCGTCCGCGGGATTGATCTTCGCATAGATTGGCGGCGCTGGGAGGTCAGTCGGCAAGAAGCTCGCCGCGGCATTGATCGCCGCCTGCACTTGCTGCTCGGCGATATCCAGAGTCAGTTTCAGACTGAACTGAAGGGTAATGATCGAAGCGCCGCCTGAGCTGGTCGAGGCTATTTGCGTGAGCCCCGGCATCTGACCCAGTTGACGCTCCAACGGCGCAGTGATCGAGGACGCCATTACTTCGGGACTGGCGCCGGGATAAAATGTCCGGACTTCTATCGTCGGGAAATCGACCTGCGGCAGCGCCGAAACAGGCAAGAGCCTGTAGCCGATGGCCCCGGCGAGCAAAATCGCCACCATCAGCAGGGAGGTTGCGACGGGACGTAGAATGAAAGGGCGCGAGACGTCGATCGCGCTCACGACGCGCCGTTCTTTGCTGATGTGCTTTGGTGGATCGGGGCATGTTCGTGGGGCTCTGCCGACGGAAGGCTCACGATCATGCCTTCTCGGAGCTTGTCGGCCCCTTCGACGACGACGCGCTCGCCGACTTTCAGCCCATCTTCGATTACGACGCGTTCGCCACTGGCGGGTCCGAGCTTCACGGCGTGGGCGGAAACGGTCGAGTCGGGTCCAATGAGGTAGACGAATGGACCTTGCGCGCCTTGCTGAACGGCCGCGGCCGGCGCGAGCGCGACGTCGTGCAACGTTTCAACAAGCAGTTCAGCATTCACAAATTGATTGGGAAAGAGCCGCTCGTCTTCATTGGCGAATTCGGCGCGCAACTTCACCGTGCCGGACGTAGAATCGATCTGGTTGTCGATCGCGACGAGACGGCCGCGCGCGAGTTCAACGGCCCGCTCGTGATCGAAAGCGACGACCGTCAGCTTTTCGCCGGCGCGGTACTTCCTTAAGACCGGCGGCAGACGATTTTCGGGCAGAGTGAAGATCACCGTTATCGGGGACAGCCGCGTCACGACAGCGATGCCATTGGGATCATTTGGTTGCACATAATTACCCTGATCGACCTGGCGCAGGCCGATTCGGCCTTCGATCGGGGAAACAATCCGGCAGTAACTGAGATTTAGCCGCGCCTGATCGACAAGCGCACGATCAATCGCAACCGTGCCCCGATATTGATTGATGAGCGCCTGCTGCGTATCGATCTGTTGCCCGGATATGACGTCCTTCATCTTCCTGTTGAGCGTTTCATAGCGCGTCAGATCGCGCACGGCGTTCTGAAGCAGCGCGACGTCTTTTTGCAATTGACCCTCGGCTTGAGCGAGCGCGAGCTGATACGCGCGTGGGTCGACATGCGCCAGGGCGTCGCCGACTTTGACGGACTGCGCCTCGGTGAAACTGACCTCGATGAGCTGTCCGGCGATTTGCGTTTTTACGATCGCCGTGGCGGACGGGGTCACCGTGCCAAGCCCGCTCAGGATGACCGGGAAATCTCCCTTGGAGATTTCGGCTGCGGCCACGCGCGGCAAGGGCCCGCGACTCGAGCCTTTCGCCGGCGCTACCGGCGCCCCGATAAATGCGGAATAGCCGTAAGACAGCGCCGCCCCCATGATCGTGAGGGCCACGGCGCCGATGATCCAACGACGGGTAGATGTGGGCCGGGCTGAAACATTCCGAGAATCAGGAGACACGGCGACGTCGGAATTCATTGCGAACCGCCTTTCGAGATTTGGGCGGGTGAACTCAATTGATGACGATTATCTCTATCAATATGATATGAAATAGCAAGAGTGTGCGCCACTGGCGGGCGCAGGATCTCTACTACCGCGATGAATTTATGCTTTTATCTCTGGAGGTGTGCGACGCGAGGCATTCGCGCGGCGCGCCGCTTCGGGGGAGCGGATTGGCGTAAGCGACCTTGACGTCTACTATGAATATAGGAAAATATGGTTCATTAAAATTAAAGCGCCTTTGTGCGGCGCGCCGGGAGCGGCATTATGATGAAACAGCCGATGATCATTGGCGTGTTGGGCCTCACGCTCACGATGAGCGTGACATTTCCCAGCGGCTCCAGTTCCGAGACGGTAGAACGTCGCATCGGCGTTGCGGCCTTCAGCGACTGGCATACGGACGATCCGGGCGTATGGCGCAAGATCGTGCCGGACGATCTGCCGCGCCCCTTGGCGAGCGAACCAAAAGCGTCGCGCTCCGAGGTTGTTGCAAGACCGGAAGGCGCCACGCCAAAAACTCTCGAAGGTTTTTCCGTCGAGACCTTCGCGACGGGCTTGACCGGACCCCGCGTCATTCGCGTGGCGCCGAACGGCGACATCTTGGTCGCGGAAAGCTCGGCCGGACGTGTGCGCGTCTTCCGCCTCGCCGATGGCGCGATCAAGCCTGAAAAGAGCGAGATTTTCGCGAGCGATCTCGAACGACCGTATGGCGTCGCCTTTTATCCGCCGGGGCCCGATCCGAAATTTGTATATGTCGGCACGGTGTCGAAGATCGTGCGCTTTCCCTACCGTAAGGGCGATCTGAAAGCGTCTGGTCCAGCGGAAGTCGTCGCCAGTCTTCCGGCAAGCGAGACCGGCCACTGGACGCGCGACATCGCTTTTTCGGCGGATGGGAAAACGCTGTTTGTCGCCGTTGGCTCCAAAAGCAATGTCGCCGATGGCCATGTCCGTCCGTCGCCGACGGAAGTCGCCGAGCTGGAGGCAAGAAACGGCTTTGGCGCCAGTTCTGGGCCGGAACAGGATCGCGCCAATATCCTGGCGTTCAACCCCAATGGCGGCGACAAGCGCGTCTTCGCCAGGGGCATTCGCAATTGCTCGGGACTGCAGGTGCGTCCCAACACCGATGATTTGTGGTGCGTCGTGAACGAGCGGGACATGCTCGGGGACGATTTGCCGCCAGACTATGCGACCCGGGTGGAGCCGGGCGCCTTCTATGGGTGGCCCTGGTATTACATCGGCGCCAATCCCGATCCGCGTCACTCCGGCGCGAGGCCAGACCTAGCGGATAAAGTTACGACCCCTGACGTTTTACTGCAGCCGCATTCGGCTCCGCTCGGCATCGCTTTTTATGAAGGCGCGCAATTTCCGCCCGAGTTCAAGGGCGACGCCTTTGTCGCGCTTCATGGTTCCTGGAACCGCGCGAAACGAACCGGCTACAAAGTCGTTCGACTGAGATTCAAGGACGGCCGGCCTACGGGTGAGTATCAGGATTTCCTGACGGGCTTTGTGGTCGACGACGCACGAGTTTGGGGTCGGCCAGTTGACGTCGCGGTCGCGCCCGATGGTTCCTTGCTTGTCAGCGAGGACGGAAACGGCACAATCTGGCGAGTGTTTCACAATAGGAAATAGCGCTCAATAGAACGAGGCTCGTGCAGAATTGGCGGTTCGCAGGACCGTCCGTTCGGCCTTGCTCATGGCGGCGATTTCGCTACTTGAGTGGCTTTTATGAGCGAAGCATTTCAGCGATTTGCGTCGCAAGCGAGCCGAACCGCGGCGCTAGCAGCGCTTACCCGCTAGACGCGCCGTTGAGGCGCGGAAAATCCCCTTTATGCTGCGTTACTATCCATCTGAAGCCTCGATGGAAGGGGGCAAGGGAAGAAATGCCAGAATAAGCGAGGCCTCGGGGCCGCGGTGCGATGGCGTTTGCCTCGACTGCCGCAACAAGCTCAGGCTTTGGCGGGTTGCAGCAATACCCGGCCTATACCTTTGACCGGCATCAGTAAACGAGGCCGGCCCCTGCGGGCCTCATTACCCGCCAGGCTACCGGCAGGATCCCAAAGACTGGCGTTCCCGCTCACCGACCGCGAATTTTCTTGTTACATGCGTCGACGGGTGAGGAGTCGAGCGCTGCGGCCTTCCTTCGCACAGCGCGCCGGCCAAGGACGCGCTGCCGCCCCGTGCGCATGTCCAACAAGAATTTCTAAGTGCAAGCAAGGGTCAGCGCGGATCCCGCCAGCGATTGTCTAGGCTCGCGTCGACGCTACCTGGCGATGATCGACACCAGCGGAAGGATCTTCGCCATGACACCAAAGCGTCTTACCTGGTTGGCGCTCGCGGCTGTGCTTCTTGTCGGCCTCGCCTTTGCGTCGCAGTCGGCGTCGGCAGCCACTTTCTATGACAAACGCGATATACTTGTGCGACCTAGTTCTGGCCCCGAACGCTGGCGAGACTGCTCGACCTGTTACAGGGGACATGATTTCGGTAGCGACTGCTTCCAAAATGTTTGGACTGGCTTCGAACAAATGAGGGCCAATGTCTGCTTGTGGGGTTGGAACTGAGAAGTTTTAGTTTGGGAAAGCGGTAGCGATCCGGCAGCCACGCTGTCGCGCGACTCGAGGCGCAGCTGCGAACGTGGCCTAAGATTGATGTTCGTTTTCTGGCGGATTTTCCCAAAGATGGTGCGGGAGATTGGCCATCAGGAAAAATAACCTTTCGGTTAAGCAGATCGTCGCGGTTTTGAAACAGGCGGCTTGGATTGCTGGTCGCGGATAGCCGGTCGTGGCCTGTGCTTTGACTGGCCAACATCGATCAACCGAAGGAAGCAGAGCACGGGGCTCGCGGAACGCGAAATGTTGATTGTAAGCCGAAGCTGCCTGCTGTTCTTCTCCCGATGTCATCGAGGGAAACGCATTTGTTCAGGCATGCAAGTCGTACAAGAAAATCATTTTGCCTCGGCCAAAAGCGTTCAATTCGTTCACATTTCACCCGACGAAATTGACGTGTTTCAAATTAGGCTGGGATAATGACCCCGGGGAGCGTGGAGGTATCGCTTGATCGTCGTGTTTTTATGCTGCGGTTGTGCGTTCGACCCTGGTCATTGGTGCCCAGGATGATTGGGCTTTGTCCAACCGTTTTCGGTGCCAATCTCTCGGCAATGTAGGACAAAAATATGCGTCGCATATCCGCCACAGGTGTCTTTCTGGCAAAATATTGTTTTCGCGTTTTCCCGACTTTATTGCTTTTTGAGCCTGCGTTCGTTTGTCAACTTTTCATGGACGATGGCGAAGAGAAGGTAATCGACGGCTTCGAAAGAGTAGGAGCATTTGACATTTTGGCGACGTTCCGTGCTTTCGCAAAGCCGCGATCGCTTGCGATAAACTTCTCCAACATCGGCGCGATGAGTTTGTTTGCCTCGACCGGCTTTCCCGTTTCCTTTGCAAGAATCTCCGCATAAGCGACTAAATTGCGGTGAAGTGCGGCCGACAGTGTGACGGTGAGTTTCACCGGATTTTCGTCTTCGATCGACGCGAGTTTCAGCTTGGTCATGGATCGTCTCGTTTTGCGGCGAATGCTGCTTGTTCTTGATAGGGCACGAGGATGAGATCGCGTGTCAGGATCACCCGCACTGGAAAGCCCGGCCTGATGGTCAGCGTCGGCTGCATATTGAGATTGCGCCCAACGATCTGCTGGCCGGTTTGATTAAGGCTCTGTGCGCCGCCGCGACGCAGCGCCTGGATGAGCGCGTTTTCTTCCCCCGTCGTTCCGAGTTGCGTGCCGACGCCGAGAATCGTCGATAGCGCCGCGGCGCCGGCGAGCCGAAGCCAATGATGATCGACCTCGTCTTCGAGCCCCGAATAGCCGGATGCGTCCGCTCCCGGCTGGCGCTCAAGAAGGATGGAACGGCCGTCAGGAAGGATGAGCCTGTTCCAGACAAGCAGCACGCGCGACTGTCCGAAGGCGATTTGCGAGTCATAGAGGCCGATCAGTTTCGAGCCCTGAGGGATCAGCAGAAACTTGCCCGTCGGGCTGTCATAGATGCTTTCGGTCACCTGTGCGGTGATCTGACCCGGTAGATCGGAACGTATGCCGGTGACGAGGGCCGCCGGAATGACGGCGCCGGCCTGCAGGACGTAGCGCGAAGCGGGATTTTCGAGCCGATCCGGGCTCACTGTTCGACGATCGGCTGGCGCATTCACGAAGCCGAGCTTGCGATCCTGCATATTTTGAATCGCGCCAGGATCGATCGGCGCCGGTTCGAAGGAAAAGGGCGAGTGTTGAGATGAAGACTCGCCATCCGATGACTGAGGCACTCGCGTCACTGTCGTGGCGCGTTCATGGGTATTGGTCGATGCGAAGAGCTTCGCTGTGCGCGCGGCTTCGCGCTCCTGACCCATGCGCTGCTCTTCGGGATCGATTGTAGATTGCGGTAGTTGACCCTGTGCTGCGAGGATCGGCCGCCCAAGATCACCGGGCAATGGCGGTCCGAGCTTTGGCACATTTTTCGGAAGCCCCGTATAGTCGCGCGGCAGCGTGGCGAGGCCGTCGGCGGTCGTCTTGGCGTCGGTGTTGTAGAGTTCGGGCGGCGCCTTGGTGCCCGAACGCTCATGCAGCGCCCAGAGCGTCAGGCCGAGAACGAGCGATGACGAGGCGCCAGCAAGCGTGATGAGCACCTTGCGCGAGAGCCGCGTTACAGTTGGGCGTTCGGGCCGCAGCCGCAGTTCCTCAGCGAGCTTCCTTTCGTGCTCCGGCGGGCTCATATGGCCGGCCTTCCGTCGCTGCGCACGATTCGGACCACTCTTTGATCGTCGGAACCAAAGCGCAGTTCGGCGGCGGCGAAGAGCCGATCGACGACCATGTGATGGCCGCGCACGCGATAATTGACGAGCTGACTATTACCTGAGGCGCCGATTACGAAGAGCGGCGGCATTTCGCCCTGGGCGATGCCGCGCGGGAATTCGATATAGACCTTGCGGCCGTCGTCGAAGGCCCGTATCGGGCGCCAGGACGCGTCATCCCCCTCGATCGCGTAGCGGAAATTGAGGCTTCCGAGATCGACGCCTGTATCGACCGGCATAACTTCTTCGGCCGCGGCGTTGCGCCGGCGAAGCGCAATGAGCTCGTCCTGCGGATATTGCCAGGAGACGGAGGCCATATAGGTCTTTTCCGTTGATCTGAGCTCCAGATGATAGGTGCGTCGATCCGTGTTGATGACGAGATTGGTCATGAGATCAGGCCGCGTCGGCTTTACCATGATGTGGGTCTTCCTTGACGCTCCTGCGCCGCTTTCGGTGTCGCCGATGATCCAGCGCACCGTATCGCCTGCGGCGACAGGACCAGATCCGACAAGCTGCTCGCCCTCCTGGAGTGCGATATCGGTGATCTCTCCCGGCGACGCATAGACCTGATAGAGCGCGCCTTCGGTGAAGGGATAGATCTGGACGGCGTTGATATAGCCGGCGCGTCGGGGCTGCACCCGCGCCGCGGCATTCGCCTGCGCCACCCTGACTTTTGGATCGGGGGCTTCCGGCGTCTCCTTGAACTTCGACAAGGGTTTGAGCTGTCCCGGCAGCGGCAGGATTTTCGGAATCTCGACGATCTTGACCGGCTTCTCCGGATCGCTCTCAATCACCGCGGGGACGGGAATATTGTCATAGGCGATCTCGGGCGGCTTGAAGCTCATGCAGGCGGAAAGGGAGGTCGAAGCGAGTAGCGCGGCGACGAATTTGTTGGATCGGATCGGCGTCATTATCCGAGCTCCTTCGACCAGCTGATGGCGTGGATGAAAAGTCCGAGCGGGTTTTTGCGCAGGCGCTCAGCGTCGCGCGGCGGCTGAACGACGATGGTGAGGATGGCGGTCCAGCGTTCCGTCGAAGCGAGGCTGGCGTTCTCGTAACGCCGCTCGGTCCAGGCGATGCGGAAGGAATCGGTCGAAGCGCGAATGACGCTTGCGACATCGACGGCGATCTGGATTTGACCGACCTTGGCGAAGGGGTCATTGGCGCGGGCGTAGTCGTTGAGAGCATGCGCGCCCTTATCCGTCACAAAATCATAGGCCTTGAACCAGCTCTGGCGAACGATGATCGGATCGGCAGGAATGGCGCGGACATTCTCGATGAAGCGCGCGAGATGCCAGGCGATCTGCTCATCGGTTGGCTGATAATCGGCGATCGCCGGGGCGACGGCCTGCGCTTCGCCAAGCTTGTCGATTTGCACCACCCAGGGAACGATAGAGCCGCGCGCGCTTTGCCAAACGAGACCTATTGCGAGTCCTCCGGCGAGAAGGAGATTACAGAGTGCGATAAGTCGCCAGTTCTTCGCCTGAACGCGCGCCGAGCCGATGCGCTCATCCCAAGCCTGCGCGGCTTTCTGGTAAGGGGTGACGGGTTCGGGCGTGCGTCCGTAGCGAACGGAAGAGCGTTTGAACATTTAACGGCCTTCAGAAAGATTGATGGATGTTCCGGCGCCATGGGCGTCACCGGCGCGAATGGAATGGGCGGCGAGCGAGACTCCGTGAGCAACGGACTGGCTGCGTTTGATGCGCTTCGCCCAATCGGGTTCGCCGGCGAGTGAAGCGGCGGAATTGGGGATTGCCGAACCGCCGATCGGAGACGCGCTCGAAAGTTGCGCGGCGGAGGATACAACAGCGGCCGCTGTTCCGCCTCCCGGCGCTCCACCTGGGCGCGGCGACGTTCCGCCCGAAGTTCCCCCGCCAGGCGCGTCGGGACCGCGTGATGGCGGCAGCAGGGCGGCGGCCTGCGTCTCGCTCTTTCCGGCCGGCGCCATCAAAGCACCGCCAGCCATTCGCGCCGCGCCGGCTCCGGCGAGAACCGCGCCGCCAACCGTGAGGCCCGTTCCGACGACTGCGCCGGCGCCAAGCTGCGGTCCGCCCGAGACGATGCCATTGGCGACGCCCGGGCCGAAGATGCCGAGACCCAGAAGCGACAGCGCCGCGAGAACGAGCGCCATGGCGTCGTCGACGGTGGGTTGAGCGCCAGGCGCGCTTTGCGTGAATTGCGCAAAGAGCGTCGAACCGACGCCGACAATAACGGCGAGGACGAGGATCTTGACGCCGGAGGAAACGACATTGCCGAGGACGCGTTCGGCAAGAAAGGCGGTCTTGCCGAAGAGGCCGAAGGGAATGAGGACGAAGCCGGCGAGCGTCGTGAGCTTGAACTCGATTAAAGTCACAAAGAGCTGAATAGCGAGAATGAAGAAGCTCAAGAGGACAACCGTCCAGGCGAACATCAGGACGACGATCTGAACGAAATTTTCAAAGAAGGAGACATAGCCAAGGAGCGAAGAGATCGACTCGAGGATTGGACGGCCGGCGTCGATCCCCACCTGCGCGATGCGCCCCGGTCGCAGGAAATCAGCTGACGACAGGCTGCTGCCGGCGGCTTTGAGGCCAAGGCCAGAAAAGCTCTCGAAGACGATCCTCGCAAGATTGTTCCAATTGCCGATGAGAAAGGCGAAGACGCCGACGAAGAGGGTCTTCTTGACGAGGCGAGCGATGATGTCCTCGTCAGGCCCCCAGCTCCAGAAGAGCGCGGCGAGCGTCACATCGATGACGACAAGGGTCGAAGCCAGGAAAGAGGCTTCGCCGCCAAGGAGACCGAAACCACTATCGATATAGCGGGTGAAGACCTCGAGAAAGCGATCGATGACGCCGGTTCCGCCCATGGGCTTACTCGCTTTGGGCAGGAGCTGATTTCTCTGCCGGCTTTTCGAGCGCGCGCGGGACTGCGGGAAACATCTTCGGCGCAGCGCCCGAGTCGTCTTCCTTCTTCTTCGGCGCCAAAAACTTTCGCCGCTGCGCCGCCCAGAGCGCTTGGCATTTGGGATCGTCGATCTGTTCAATGGGAAGCGTCGCGCAGCGCAGGGTTTCGCTATCGATCGACGAAGCCTTCGAGGGCGCGATCAACTCGAAGTTTTTGGACGCCCGCAATCTTGCAGCGACATCGGCGTCGCAGGCGGCTTCAACGCCAATCAGCGAGACGGCGCCAATGACAATGCCGACGGCAACAAATCCGAGATTTTCGGGGCTAAGCCATTGTTCGATCTTCATCGCGGCGCGCCCTCAATGAAACATGGCGACATTGCCGGGCTGATAGCCCTGGCCAGGCGCGATGAAGCGGCGCATCTGTTCGCGCGCCTGTTCCTGCGCCTCGGCCTGACGCGCGAGTTCGAGCGACTGGGCGCGTCCCTGCGAGGCGAGTAGCGCCGTCACATCGGCGAGTTGCTTGGTCTGTAGCGCGAGCAGCTGATTGCCGGCTTGCGAGGCTTGCAGCGTCCCGACGGCCGACTGGCTCGATGACAGAAGCGTCCCGGCTTCGAATTTGGCCGTGTCGATCGATTGCACGATGCCGGCCTGGACGCGCATCGCGTCTTGCAGCGCCCCGAGAGAATTCTGCCAGCGCTGCCTTGCGCCGTCGATCAGCGAAGCGGAGCTTGCCGAGACATTTGCCGGCCCATACTGGGTCGAAAAGGCCTGGTCGATCTGGCGCATGTCATAGGCGATGCGCTGCGCTTCATTCAGCAGCCGCTGGGTCTCGCCGATCGATTGTTGGAGGCTTTGCAGCGAGGAGTAGGGGAGGTTTGCGAGATTCTTGCCCTCATTGATCAGCATCTGCGCCTCGTTCTGGAGGCTCATGATCTGATTGTTGATCTGCCGCAGCGTATTCGCCGCTGTCATGACGTTTTGGGCGTAATTGCTCGGATCGAACACCATGAACTGCGCGCGCGTCGCCCCGAGCGGCGCCAAGGACATCGCCAGAGCGAGCACAAGGCCGCTGACAGAGATAGGGGAACGATTGCGTGTCATGATGCGGCCTCTAGTTCGCTTTGCTGAGAGAGGAGATCGGCCGCCCAGACGAGGCCGCGGCTGACGAGCCAGGCGCGCGCAAATCCCTCGCGGCCATATTCGGCAAGGAGTCCGGAGATGAGTTTTTGATCGGTCTTCGAGGACGCCGCGCAGAGCGCCAGCGCCAGGGGACCGAGGCCAAGTTCGAACAATCGATTGCCGCGCCGCGACTGGCAGTAGTAGTCGCGCTTTGGCGTCGCCCGCGCGATGATCTCGATCTGCCGATCGTTGAGGCCGAAGCGGCGATAGATCGCGAGGATCTGCGGCTCGATCGCGCGCTCGTTGGGAAGAAAGATCCGCGTTGGACAGCTCTCGATGATCGCCGGCGCGATCGGGCTCGTTTCGATATCGGCGAGCGACTGGGTGGCGAAGACGACGGAGGCGTTCTTCTTGCGCAAGGTTTTCAGCCATTCGCGCAATTGGCCGGCAAAACCCTTGTCGTCGAGCGCGAGCCAGCCTTCATCGATGATGATGAGGCTCGGGGAACCATCCAGTTGGCCCTCAACGCGATGGAAGAGATAGGTGAGAACCGCGGGCGCGGCCGACGAGCCAATCAGCCCTTCGGTCTCGAAGGTCTGAATGTCGGCGGCGCCCAGAACTTCTGCCTCGGCGTCGAGCAGCCGCCCATGCGGTCCGCCAAGGCAAAAAGGTTTTATCGCGCGCTTGAGGGCATTGGACTGCAGAAGGACTGAAAGGCCGGTAAGCGTGCGCTCAGTCACCGGGGCCGACGCCAAAGAGCCGAGCGCCGTCCAAAGATGTTCTTTGACTTCCGGCGTGACGCCGACATTTTCGCGGGCGAGAATGGCGGCGATCCATTCGGCGGCCCAGGCGCGCTCCGCGACTTCGTCGATGCGGGCCAGTGGCTGTAGGGAGACCAGATCGATGGCGTCGTCATTGAGCGAACCGCCGAGATCGTTCCAGTCGCCGCCCATGGCGAGCGTCGCAGCCCGCGCCGATCCCCCGAAATCGAAGATGAAAATCTGAGAATTGTCGTAGCGGCGAAACTGCAGCGCCATCAACGCCAGCAGCACGCTCTTGCCGGCCCCGGTCGGACCGACAATCAGCGTATGACCGACATCGCCGACATGCAGCGAGAATCGAAACGGCGTCGATCCTTCCGTGCGTGCGAAGAACAGTGGCGGCGCGTGGAGATGCGCATCCAGCAGCGGACCCGCCCAGACCGCCGAGAGCGGAATCAAATGGGCGAGGTTCAGCGTCGAGACTGGCGGCTGGCGGACATTGGCGTAGACATGTCCGGGAAGCGAGCCGAGCCAGGCTTCGATCGAATTGACCGTCTCCACCATGCAGGTGAAGTCGCGGCCCTGGATGACCTTCTCGGCGAGACGAAGCTTTTCGTCGGCGAGGCGCGGATCATCATCCCAGACGGTCAGCGTCGCCGTCACGTAAGACTCGCCGATGAGATCGGAACCGAGATCCTGCAACGCCGCGTCGGCGTCTAACGCCTTGTTCTGGGCGTCGGTGTCGACCAGCACCGTGGCTTCATTGGTCATCACCTCCTTGAGGATGACGAAGATCGATTTGCGCTTGGCGAACCATTGCCGGCGGATGCGGGTCAGGACTTTCGTCGCGTCGCTCTTGTCGAGGGTGAGCGCCCGCGTCGACCAGCGATAGGGAAAGGCGAGCCGATTGAGTTCGTCGAGGACGCCCGGATAGGTCGCCGAGGGAAAGCCAATAATGGTGAGGGTGCGCAGATGCGCATTCCCAAGCCGTGGCTCCAGGCCTCCGGTCAGGGGCTCGTCGACAAGGATGGCGTCGAGATGCATCGGCGTCTCGGGAACGCGCACAGTGTGGCGCTTGGTCGAGATGCAGGAATGGAGATAGGTGAGGGTCTCGGCGTCGGAGAGCCAGTCTGCCTCCGGCGCGAAGCCTTCGATCAACTGCAGCAGGCGATCTGTGCGATCGATAAAGCCAGAAAGGATCGCGCGCGGTGACTCGCCTGAGGCGCGCCCTTCATAGAGCCAGCTCTCCGCCCCCGCCGCATCGTCTTCCGGCGGCAGATAGACAAGGGTCAGAAAATAGCCGCTCTCGAAATGGGCGCCTTCCTCTTCGAACTGCGCCCTGCGCTCTTCGTCGACGAGCACCGAGACGGGATCGGGAAAGCGGCTTACGGGATAATGCTGCGCTGGATTACGCTGCGCCTCGACGAAGATCGCCCAGCCGGATCCGAGGCGCCGCAGCGCATTGTTGAGGCGCGCCGTCGCGCCGACGAGTTCGGCCGGCGTCGCGCTGTCTAAGTCCGGCCCGCGAAACCGCGCTGTCCGTTGGAACGAGCCGTCCTTGTTCAGGACGACGCCGGGCGCAACCAGCGCCGCCCATGGCAGGAAATCGGCGAGACTTTGCGGCTTCTTGCGATATTCGGCGAGGTTCAGCATGAACGCCTCTCCTCAGGCGCCAAGATGCGCGGGGTAGCGCAGATGCCGGCGCACGACTTCGACGAAGTCGGGATCGCGCTTCGCCGCCCAGACGGCGGCAAATTGCGCCACGACCCAGAAGGCGAGCCCGGCGATCCAGAGACGCAGACCGAGACCGAGCGCCGCGGCAAGTGTGCCGTTGAGAATGGCGATGGCGCGCGGCGCGCCGCCGAGCAGGATCGGTTCGGTCAAGGCGCGGTGTACGGGAACGCGGAATCCAGCGACCGAGCCGCCATTTTGAACGGACGCGCTCACCATTAGATCAGCGCTCCGCCGCCGAAGGAGAAGAAGGAGAGAAAGAAGCTCGACGCGGCGAAGGCGATCGAAAGACCGAAGACGATCTGCACCAGCCGCCGAAACCCGCCCGACGTGTCGCCGAAGGCGAGCGTCAGGCCGGTGGTGATGATGATGATCACCGCGACGATCTTGGCGACCGGGCCTTCGATCGATTGCAAGATCTGCTGGAGCGGCTGCTCCCAGGGCATGTTGGAGCCGGCGGCGAAGGCCGGTGTGGAAAGGACGGCGACGCCGACGATGAGAATGCCAGCGCCAAATCGTTTGCGAACAAAAATCCTATTCATGGTCTTCTCCGAGTTTGATATGGGTGAGGTCGGCGAGCGCGTAGTCGCCGGAATCGGTCAGGCCCTGGACGGCGGCGAGTTCGATGAGCCGGCGGTTGCCGCCGCGACCCGCCAGCACGGCGATGATCTGGATCGTCTCGGCGATCATCGCGCGCGGAACGGTGACGACGGCTTCCTGAATGAGCTGTTCGAGGCGGCGGAGCGCACCGAGCGCGGAACCCGCATGGATGGTGCCGACGCCGCCCGGATGTCCGGTTCCCCATGCTTTCAGGAGATCGAGGGCCTCACTGCCGCGCACTTCGCCGATCGGAATGCGATCCGGCCGCAGGCGTAGTGATGAGCGAACGAGCTCGGAGAGCGTCGCGACGCCTTCCTTTGTGCGTAGCGCCAAGAGGTTCGGCGCGGCGCATTGCAGCTCGCGCGTGTCTTCGATCAGGACAATACGATCATTCGTCCTGGCGACTTCCGCGAGCAACGCGTTGACGAGCGTCGTCTTGCCGGTCGAGGTGCCGCCCGCGACCAGAATATTGCTTCGTTCGACAACAGCGGCGCGCAGGATCGCCGCCTGCCGCGGCCCCATGACGCCGGCGGCGATGTAATCATCAAGTGCGAAAACAGCGACTGCCGGCTTGCGGATGGCGAAGGCCGGCGCCGCGACGACGGGCGGCAGCAATCCCTCGAAACGCTCGCCTGTCTCGGGCAGCTCCGCCGAGACGCGCGGCGCGCCTGCGTGAACCTCGGCGCCGACATGGTGCGCGACCAGCCGGATGATGCGCTCGCCGTCTTCGGGCGAGAGGCGCGCGCCCGCATCTTCCAATCCGCTTGTCAAACGATCGAGCCAAAGTCTTCCGTCGGGATTGAGCATGATCTCGACGACGCTGTCGTCGTCGAGCCACTCGGCGATCTGTGGCCCCAACGCCGTGCGCAGCATGCGCGCGCTGCGCGAAATCGCTTCTGCGTGTTGAGTGTGAGCCGCCACAGCTGTCCCCGGTCCTCGTCGAATCGCGCGCTCGCGGCTCGAAACCGGGGTCGATTAAGAAAGGCCGAAAGCGATGGGATGCAACAAGCTTGTCAGGGGCGTAGGGCTCTGGCGTGCAATGACAGGGAAAGGGTATAAGTGAGATTGCGGTTCGCGAGAGTCCAGCTTCTCGGAAACTCTGTCGGGTGCTGCCGTGGTTTACTTGAGTTGATCATCGGTACCTTCGAGAACCAGAACAGGCCGCGCAATGGCAGAATGTCGCGCTTCTCAAACTGCGGCAGGAGGCGCGCCTTGCTTTCGACCATCCAAACGTTCTTGACGCTGATTCTGTGCCCATCGGGGTATTTGTTCATGCCTTCAGTAGGGGCGGTTACATCAGGTCGTCGATAAAGCTACAGCACTTGGCCTTCAGCGAAGCGCGCTAACCGCCGCCGTACTTCGTTCGCTGGCAGCCGGCATCTGGGGTGCGCGAAAAGGTTCGTCAAACCGTCGTGCAACCGGTCGAAGCCAATATGATTCCCGTCCGCAAGCTGATCGAACAGCCAGAGGACGCCGTGCATATCGATCTGCTCCGTGACGGCAAGCTCGCGTAGCGTGCCATCGCCTGTCAGCAGCAGCCCCCACCCACGGGACACGGCGATTACGAACGCAAACGTATCCGGAACCGAAAGCCGAGTATGTTGGCGATTGACGGTTGTGGCGCGCCGTAGCTCGATTGGCGTCAATTCTTCAATCCGTAGGCCGAGCTGAACCAGTCTCTCCCCGAGTTCACCGGCAAGCTCCCTCCCGTAGAGGAGATCAGGTACGGCAAACTCGAAGGGCAGGAGAAACATCTCATCGAGCAGGTCGGCCCTTTCCAGGTCGATCAGGACCGATGTATCGGAAACGAGAATGGGCACGGGTCAAACCGCCACCTGATCCAGCCGCTTGTCGAGTTCGCGCACAGAAATGCCGAGTAGTTCGGCCGCCCGCGATTCTCCAATGACGCCCTCGGCAAGGGCGCGGTAGCATAGGCGTTCGAAGCGCCGTGGCTCCTCCAGCTCCGGGGCGAGACTTTCCGGCTCCTCATAAGGGGCTGCACGCCATCCTCGTTCAGCGAATATCTTGAACAATTGCGCACAGGCCGATTGGCTGATGATGCCTAGATCCTTGCAGCGATAAGCAAGCGCTTGGATGCTAACGCCGAAGCGTTTCTTCAGAGCAACCAATTCGCCAATGCTGATCGACGAACGATGGGCGCCGACTTCCGCGCGAAGAACGTCCGCAGGCATTAGGAACGCGCCTGCAAAACGATGCGCAGCCTTCTCCTCATCGACCCCTTCGGAGGGAGCGATGACCATATGGCCCAGCTCATGAGCAAGGTTGAATCTCTTGCGCTCGGACCACGTGCTTCGTTTGATCACGATCACACGGGCGGCATCCCCCTCCTTTCGCCGTACCTTGGCGGCAAGGCCGTCTACATTGTCTAGGTCGAGTGAAAGTACCTTGATCCCTCGCTCCTCCAGCAACTCGGCAAGTTGGGGTATCGGGTCGTTTCCGAGCCCCCAATCCTCGCGAACAGAACGGGCGGCATCCTCGGCATCGCGAATATCGGCGACCGGGTGCGGCGCGCTGCGCGGCTGCTCCCATTCGACGCTTCGCATGTGAAGTAGGTCCTCCACGGCCAGATAGCGCTCCAACATATGAATAGCGCGTGCCTCCAGCGCGGCTTCCTCCTTGGATGACGTTCCAACTTTTTTGCGGAAATCCACGCCTTCAAGAGAAAGCTCGTTCTCGCTTAGGAGATATTCCTCTGAGACGTGGAGTGCCTTTGCCAGTGCGATCAGAACCCGCGAACTCGGCATATCCTCGTTTCGCTCATATTTTCCAATGGCCTGGGCAGACACAAGCCCGTCCATAGCATCCGCGAGCGCACGGAGTGAGAGGCCCGACGCCGCCCGAGCGACCTTGAGCTTGCTTCCAATCATGACAGCCTCCCTGCACTGTTCGGTTTTCATATTTACGATATGGGAAATTTTTTGTAAACTGAAACCTCTTGAAACGAGGTTAATCTGCCCACATCTGAGGCTAACTGCCGAGCTTTCGGCGAATTTGTAAACCGGACTACATCGATGCGGGGCTGGCCTGATCCCGATCGTTTCGATCAGCGTCAGGCCCACAGGAGCGATCATGGCTCTCACCAACACCGAGCTTCGTTACTACGATAGCAATGTGCTCCGCCTGCCGGCGGACAAGCGCAAGGAATACCATGCCCAAGTCGACCGTCTGATCGACGAACTGCGCAAGAGCGTCAAAGACAAGGCCGAGATTAAGATCACTAAGGTCGTGAAAGCTGGATCTTTCGCCAAGTTCACGATCCTTCGCAAGACCATCTACGACCCTGTCGACGTCGATGTGGTATTTTATATTTCCGGCCGCGATGCGACCAAGGAAACCCTCGATAGTCTCAGCACGAAGATCTACGATCTGCTGATCAAGATCTACCCGAACAAGTCTGTTGAGGATTTCGAAATCCAGCGTAAGGCCGCAAAGGTGACCTTTGTCGGCACGGGGTTAAGTGTCGATATCGTGCCGGTGATCGAGGATGAGAACCGCCCGGGCTATGGCTGGCAGTTCGATATTCACGACGGCTCGAAAATCCAGACCTGCGCGCCGTGTCAGATTCAATTTGTTCGTGATCGCAAGAATCAAGATGGCGATTTTCGTACGCTAATCCGGATGGCCAAGAAATGGCGCAACTACGCAGAAGTCAAACCGCTCAAATCCTTCGTCATTGAACTGATTATGGCGCATGTGCTTGCCACCCAAGGCAAGGAGGGCAGTGTCGAACAGCGGTTCCGCAACTTTCTCCTCTATATTGCCCAATCCGGCCTCAAGGAGCGGATCAGCTTCCCGGAAAACACACTCCCCCTCGGCGCCTTTTCCGATCCGGTGGTGATCTTCGATCCCGTCTACAGCTTCAACAACGTCGCCAGCCGGATTTCCGAGTCCGAGCGGCAGGAGGTTGTCGCGGCTGCCCAAGATGCCTGGGAGACCGTGAATTTTGCGTCGGTCGAAGATGACGATGCAGTTTGGAAAGAGGTCTTTGGACCGGGCTTCAAGGTGGAGGACTGAGATGAGCCAGACGAGAACCGCGTCGGCCACTTATACAATGACCGATATCGAGAACGTGGTCCGGCGGGTGACGGCTGATCTCGCAATGATCGCCGACAGCACGGGGGCATGGACGCCTCAACAGGCCGCCGATTACGCTCATGACATCGGGGTGCTCGCCAAGGCGGGCTATCTCGCATGGGTGGATGTGACTCTGCTGCAATTTGGCGTCGAGCTAAAAGCCGTGCGCTTCGACGTCGATACCGATGCGGGAACGCTAACTACGAGCCGACCCGGCGGTGTGCTCTGGCCGCGAGTTAGCGGCGCCAATCTGCGGATCGTGATCAGCTACACCAGTGCCTATACCAGCGCGGCGCGGGAAGTGACGCGAGGCAAGCTCAAGATCAGCTGGACCACCTCCTATGACGATACCAGTCATTCGAGCCTCAGTTCGTCTGGAGGTCGCAACTATGTCAGCAGCACCTACGGGATGCAGAGGAAGGATTGGGCCGCATGAGCCAGCCGAGCATTTTTGACAGTGAAATTGCGCTTCCGAGCGACGCCCTAGCCAAGCGCGAGAAGACCTTGCTCGGCTTCGATTCGCGCTACGCCCGTGTTCACGACCAGCTTCGTCTTTTGCTGAATGTCGGCGCGCTCGGCGAGTGGAATAGAAAACACCATGGCGGCAAGCTCACACTATGCGATCTGGTCGCCGAGCAATATCCACTGGTGATCTTCCACGGCGACGTCGGCACAGGCAAGACCGCCATGGCGGAATGTATAGCCAACCGCCTCGTGGCCGACGCGCGCAGTTCGGATTCGATCCTGTTCAAGCTGTCGAACCGGGTCCGAGGGAACGGTATGGTCGGCGAAATGGGCACCCTGATCGCCGAAGCCTTCCGAAAGGTCACGCAATCGGCAGGAAAAACCCGGCGCGCGATCCTGATCATCGACGAAGGCGACAGCCTTGCCGCATCGCGCGCGCAGGATCATAGCCACCATGAAGACAAAGTGGCGGTGAACACGCTGATCCAGGGTATCGACGATCTTCGGCAATACGGCGGGCGGATCGTCGTCATCCTTTGCACCAATCGCCTGTCGGTGCTCGACCCGGCTCTTCGCCGGCGCGCAGCCATCATCGAGGAGTTCAAACGCCCCTCGGACGCAGAGCGACAGAAGCTATTCGGGATGGATTTGGGCGGACTGGGGCTCACGCAGGCGCAACTGGCCGAGTTGACGAAATTGACCGGCGCGCGTGCCCCGCATCCCTCTTGGACATATTCCGATATCCGTACTCGACTATACCCTGCTGCACTTGCGAAAGCTTATCCTGACCGGGCTCTGTGCTTTGCGGACTTCTCAGCCGTGGCGGCCAGCCTCCATGCGTCTCCTGTCATGGAAGACAAGTGATGGCCCGCTCCCCTTTGTTTGGGCGCCGTATTCACATCTCCGGTAGCGTCATCAACGATCTGACGATCGCGGCGACGTCCGATGTCGAAGCAGCGCGAGAGTTGATCGCCACGCTGGTCAAGGAACTGGTCAGTCGAGGCGCCAATTTCGTGATTCCCGTTGATGCCGAACCCACAAGAAAAGTGGATGGCCAGCCAATCTGCTTCGACTGGCTGGTTTGGAGGACGGTGAAGGACAATCTAATCTATAGGCCTCCGAATGCGCCCGGGCCGTTCGTGGTCGCCGTTCAGCACCACAAGACCGAGGAACAAATTCCCCAAGAATATCTCGATTTGTGGGACGGAATGCGGGCCTCCCAATTGATCAAGATCGAAAGCGCCGCCGATTGGAACATGAACAGCAAGCGCATGGAGGCGCAGGCACGCTTTGGCGATGTTCTCATCGCTCTCGGCGGCGACGAAGGGGTTCTCTATCTGGCGAACCTCTATCACGACGCCGGCAAACCCATCGTACCGCTGAACCTTCCTCTTTGCGCTGAGACCAAGGGCGCACGCCGGCTCTACGCCTTTGGCCTCGCGAGCACTCGGACTCGCCGACTCTTCCAGATCGCCGATGGCGGCGACGCGCATCACTGGATCAATCAAATTGGCTTTCCGAAACGGCAATCCACTCCCGATCGGGTATCGGCTTTGATCAGCTTGCTCGAATCCCTCGACAAGCCCAAAGCGTTCGCTGTGCGCCTACTGAACCCAGATCATCAGGACTACGCAAACGTACAAGATTTCTTCGATGTCGTGGCGAAACCCGTTCTCGAAGACGAATTGGGATATCGCCTGATCGTCATTGATGGACGACAGGGCTATGAGCACGCGCGGATCGATCAGGAGATATTCGCCAAGCTCCATCGTAGCAGCGTTGTGCTTGCCGATATAACTGGTGCACGACCGAACTGCTTTCTGGAATTGGGTTATGCGCTTGGACGCGGCCTGCCCACGATGGTCACAGCCCGCGCGGGGGCAAACCTGCCGTTCGACATCACAACTTTCGCCGGTCATCATTGGAAGACTACCGGCAGTGCCGATGAGCGCAGGCAGGCCTTCCGGGAGCACTGGAACGCCGTCCGTAACCGTCCGACGCTGGTCCCCACGGAGCCCTTGATCTCATGATTGGTTCCCAAGAGATATTCGTTTCGGTCGATGTAGAAACCTCTGGACCGATTCCGGGTGAATACAGCCTTTTGTCCATTGGCGCCTGTTCGGCGTTCAATCCAGACAATGGCTTCACGTGCGAGATCAAGCCAATCAGCGAGAAGTTTGACCCAAAGGCGCTCGAGGTGACCGGGCTTTCGATGCAGGATCTGGCGAAACGCGGCCTCGAACCCGAGGCGGCGATGGAAGCTTTCTCGGATTGGCTTTCGACGCTTGCTGGCCCCGACGAAACGATTGTTTTCGTTGGCTTCAATGCCCCGTTCGACTGGTCTTTCGTGAACTATTATTTCCATCGATTCATGGGCGGAAACCCTTTCGGCTTTACCGCCCTGGATATCAAGGCCCTCTACATGGGCGCGACCAGCTCCACCTGGCGAGATACGCGTTCAAGCAAGATTGCGGAGCATCTGAAGCCCGCTCTTTCTGGCACGCACGACGCTTTGCATGATGCCCGATACCAAGCCGAGATATTCCGTTTGATATGTCGTGATCTCTTGGCGGGCCATTAATGCTGTCAAGAGAAAAGTACTAATCCGGCTGCTTGGGCATGCGAGACCCACGCGTATTGCAAGCACGTATCCCGTTGAAAGAGATGGCAGCGATAATCGGCGGGTGTTTACGGGCCGCGCGGGATTTGAACTTCTATGTCCAGATAGTTCTGGCACCGCGAGATCAGCGAGATCAGCGTTGCCCTCGTATGATCGAATCACTGCTCCTGGCACCAAGCAAATCTATGGCTCATTGTTTTCTGGGCCCCGGCAGATGACATCGACTGACACCTCTTTCGCAAAGCTCTGGCCTTTTGCGAGCCGGCGCCCGATCGCCTCGACGAAACTGTCATATCTTTCTTTCGCCTTCGCCTGAGCGGCTGCCTGCGCGCCGTCGGGCAATGGCGGCGTCGCCATGAGCCAGGCCCGGATGTAGAGCGCTTGCGCTTCATTGCCGATGGAGACGTCGCGCTCAAGACGTTCGATAGCCCGCGTCATTTTGTCGAGACGGCGCGTGATCGCGGCCTCGCGCTGGTCGGCGGCGTCAGGAGAGAGAAAGGACGTGAGCGCCGCTTCGACGATGGCGGATTTGGATAGACCTCTGCGCGCCGCGAGCTCGTCAAGGCGTTTGAGTAGCGCGGCGTCGAAATAACAGTTCAGTCGCCCCTTCATCTTACCGTCCTCAAAGCTCCAAGCCGTCGTCAGGATCGAGAGAGGCTTGCCGGGCAAGCGAACGCATCCGATCGCCGAGGGGTTTAACCTGCACGGGTTCGTCATCCGGCTCGCTATCGTCGAAGGCGAATTCTGCTGGTGACGCAGGAATCTCTGGCGTGATCGCCTCATGTTCCGGCAGCGCCGGCTCGCGCCGGATGCCGCTATTGGCGGAATCAGATCCTTCCTCACTCTTCGTCGAACCCTGCGTTTCTTTCGCCGGGATTTGTGAGGTGATTGGAAGCAACGACGCCCAGTCTCCTTTGAGAGGACGATCGTCTGGGCGCTCCGCTGCTGACGGACGTCGCGGCGAAAGAATGCGCGCGTTAAATCGCGCATCTTCAAAATACCGCGCCTTGCGCGCACGGATCGGCGGCGCGCCGGAAATGAGCACGATCTCCTCGTCCTGCGGAAGCTGCATCACCTCGCCAGGCGTTAGCAGGGGGCGAGCCGTCTCCTGCCGCGAGACCATCAGGTGACCGAGCCAGGGCGAAAGACGATGGCCGGCGTAGTTTTTCATCGCGCGCATTTCGGTGGCGGTGCCGAGCGCGTCCGAAACCCGCTTCGCGGTTCGTTCGTCGTTGGTCGCAAAGGCGACGCGCACGTGGCAGTTATCGAGGATCGCGTTATTGGCGCCATAGGCTTTCTCGATCTGATTGAGCGATTGGGCGATGAGAAACGCCTTGAGCCCATAGCCCGCCATGAAGGCGAGCGCTGACTCAAAGAAGTCCAGCCGGCCGAGCGCCGGGAACTCGTCGAGCATGAGCAGGAGCCGACGCCGGGTGGATCGTCCGTCAAGCTCCTCCGTCAACCGGCGTCCAATCTGGTTGAGAATCAGCCTCACCAAGGGCTTGGTGCGGCTGATGTCGGAAGGGGGCACGACGAGATAGAGCGTCGTCGGGCCTTGGCTCGAAACCAGATCGGCGATGCGCCAGTCGCAGCGCGAGGTGACCCTGGCCACGACGGGATCCCGGTAGAGCCCCAGAAACGACATAGCGGTAGAGAGGACGCCGGAGCGCTCGTTTTCGCTCTTGTTGAGAAGCTCGCGGGCGGCCGAGGCGATGACCGGATGCGGACTCTCGCCCAGATGTTTTGTCGTCATCATGGCGCTGAGCGTCGTTTCTATCGGGCGCTCCGGATCGGAGAGAAAGTTGGCGACGCCAGAGAGGGTTTTGTCTTCTTCGGCATAGAGGACATGCAGGATCGCACCGACGAGAAGAGAGTGGCTGGTCTTCTCCCAATGATTACGCCGCTCGAGGGCGCCCTCCGGGTCAACGAGGATGTCGGCGACATTTTGCACGTCGCGCACTTCGGCTTCGCCGCGCCGGACTTCGAGCAGCGGGTTGTAGCCGGCGCTGTCCGGGTTGGTCGGATCGAAGAGGAGGACGCTGCCGAAGCGCGCGCGCCAACCCGACGTCAGGGACCAGTTCTCGCCCTTGATGTCGTGGACGATGGCCGAGCCGGACCAGGCAAGGAGGCTCGGCACGACGAGACCGACGCCCTTACCGGAGCGCGTCGGCGCGAAACAGAGCACATGCTCCGGCCCGTCATGGCGCAGATAGCTATCGGCGAACTTCCCGAGCACGACGCCGTCCGGACCCAGTAAGCCGCCGCGGCGAATGTCGGTCACATCCGCCCAGCGGGCAGAGCCATAGGTCGTCGCGTATTTCGCTTCGCGAGCGCGATGGACGGAAAGGCCGATTGCCGTGGCTATGGCGACAAAAGCCCCCGAGGTCGCGATACCCGCCCCTTCAAGGAAAACCTCCGGCGCATAGGCGTCGAACTGATACCACCACATGAAGAAAATTGGCGGTGGGTAGATCGGAAGATCGCGGGACAGCGCGAACCACGGCGCTCCCAGCTCTGGCTGAAATCCGAGACGCCAGGCGGTCCACTGCGTCGCGAGCCAGATCGCGATCAGGACGGTCGACAGGACGATGACGATCTGGCCCCAAAGGATCTTCGTTGCGTACATCGTGCGAAAGATCGGGACGGCGCGGGGCAAAACGCAAGAGGCGCGTGCGCGGGATCGAAGAATATCGCGGGCTCGCGCGCAATGACTGGTGTGGTCTCGTGCGCAGTTCAGATCCCGAGACCGCGCTTCCGTCCGAAACTCCAGTCGACGCCGCCGGGCGACATGACGCCGGAGATATGCTGACCGCGCTTAGGCTCCAGCGACGGCGACCAGGGGACGAGTTGAAAGCCGAGGCCGTCATCGATCATGGCGAAGCGGCCGGAGGCGAGCGACAGTCTCTGACGGTAGACGCCAGCCAAATTGGCGCCCGAGGTCGTGGGTCGATAGGACCGTCCCGTCTCGCTGGCGAGTTTTGCGCCGACGGCGTCGAGTTCGCGCCGCCGCAGCGTCGCAAGGAGATCGCGCGCGAAAGTGACGCGCTGTCCTTGGCGGCTTGCGAGACCGACGCCGGCAAGATGTTCGATCCGCGCGGAGAGCGCTTCCCGCACCTCCTGGCCAAAGCCCGCATGGGCCAGAGGCGTCTCCATGCGCTCGACAAGTCGTCGATCAAGCCAGGTCGCGCCCTCCGCCTTGACCTGGTCGGCGAGGGACAGGTCGGATCGCACGGCAAAGGCGATGCGCTCGGCGCCCCTGGCGTCGGTATAGCGCCGCAGCTCGACGATGGCGCCGGGCGCGGCGTCGCTCGTCGCTTCCACATTGGGAAAGGTCAGATGATGGATGCGGCCGTCCGCGCCATCGACGATGGCGTAAGCCTTCTCGGTCAGCTCGTCGGAGAGGCCGCGTGCGATAAGCCGACCGACGATTGGCGCGTCCTCAGCCTCGCGATGGATTGCGAACTCCGCCGTGCTCCTTTCTATCCGCGCCTCGGTCAGAGCGCGATGCATGGTCTTGATGATGTCGCCACGCAGGCCAAGATCGCGCAAGGTAGTCTCAGCCGGCTCCGCGAGTATCCATTGCGCAGGCCCGATGGAGGTAGCGAGACCGAGCCGCGTCAGCCTTTGCAGGCGGCCGATCTTGAGCGATTGAAGCTCCGGATTGGATTGGTTCGCGGCCGGGCGCAGGTCGATGACGCCATCCTCATCGGCACTGGCCGCGATCGCGCGGTCGAGCCGCGTCCATCTTTGGGCGTCGACTTCTCGGGCGAGGTCTGCGTACATTTGGAGCTCGGACTTCGGTCCCAGCTCCAGGCTGACGAGATGTTCGGCCCGCACTCGCATGCCGCTGGAAATATAGTCGCGCGAGATCACGAGATCGTGGCCGTCGTCTGCCTTGCCGCGAACAAGGACATGGATGTGCGGATTATCAGTGTTCCAATGATCGACGCCGACCCAGTCCAGCTTGGTCCCAAGATCGCGCTCGGCTTCGCGCATGAAGTCGCGAGTGAAGGCGCGAAGGTCTTCCAATTCGGTCGCGTCTTCCGGGCTGACGATGAACCGAAAATGATGTCGGTCGTCCTTGCAGCGATCGACGAAGGCAGCGGGGTCCGCTGAATCGGAGTGGGCGTCGAACATGCGCGCCTTCTCCTCGTCGCGGCTGACGCCTTCTCGCCTTAGATAGGCGACATGGGTCGCGATCGGCGCCGATCGAAAGGCATGGCCCTTGTGAAGCACGACACGCGCCTTGACGATGACGCGTCGCGCGTTCGAAAAGAGCCCACGCTCGGCGGCGAGCGCGCGCGCGCGCCCTCGACCAAAGATCGAACGCGGGGCACGTCCAAGACGACCTCGCGCGCCGACGCCCCCAGCCTTGTTCGCCGCCTTCAGAACCTGACCGACAAAGCTTTTGGGCGCACGCCCGCTTCGGCTATGGCGAATGCGCCCCGGACGAATGCGCAGATCGTCGCCGCTATCGCTCACGACGCTTTGGCTTTCGCGAGAGTGCCACCTGTTTTGATGGGATGCCGAGAGATTTCTCCTGTGACGGCACGTCGCCCATCCGACCGGCACGCGCGAAAGCCCGGCGCAGCAAGGGCTCGCGCGGCGGCAGTGCCGCGTCTTCTATCTTGCCATAGGTCACTCACTTGCGCTCCCTCCGCCACGCTCGCGCACAAAGGCGCGAGTTGCTGCGCTAACATGCGATAGAGCTTGAAAGGGATCATCGAGCGCGACGATCTACAAAAATATCGGCAGGCGAATGCTGGACCACGCGCAAGCGTGCAATCGAGCCACCGTCCGAAAGCGAAACTCGCGCAAATATCTTGTCATCGCGCTGCGCCGGAAAAAGAGGGTGATCGACGGATTCCCCGGTAGTCGCTCCGGCGCTGGTCGCGCTGTTTTGGGCGATTTGCCGCGTAGAATTCAGTTTGGTTAGAGCGACGAAGGTTGACGGTTTGCTGATGTCGGCGGATGGGGAACTTTGCGTCGCAGCAAGCTCCTCGAGGCCGAGTTTTGATGCAAGTCCCGCAACGTAAATTATCGTCTCAGTCGGCAATGGGCGTCCACGCAAATATTGTTCATAGCGCTGTGGACCGGCGTTATAGGCGGCGAGGAAGCCGCCTACGCGATAACGCTCGAACATCTCGGAAAGATAGGCTGCGCCCGCCAAAATATTGTCGCCTGGATCGAAGGGATCGGGTCCAAGAGCATGCTTGAGGCGTAGCTCCTCGTATGTCGCCGGCATGATCTGCATCAGACCGATTGCGCCTTTGCCGGAGACGGCGCATGCGTCGCCATAACTTTCAGCGCGCATGACGGCGCGAATCCATTGAGGCGGGATATGGAAGCGGCGCGACGCCTCGTCAGTCGCACTGCTGATGGCTTCCGCCGATGCCTGAGTCGAATTTAGCGCGCATTTGGCGATCTGGGCGGCGCGGGCCTGCGCATGCGAAGTCGCGGCGGAGGCTGTCATAGAGGCGAGCATAGCCGCGGGAAACGCCAATCGGCGGCGACGTCTGCTGGAGAGTGTTCGAATTTCGCTTGGCGTCAATGGCGTCACTCCAATGTCCAAAGCGGGACTGCGCGTCCAATCAATTTTTCGGAAGGAATGGTTCCGAAGTATCGTCCATCGAGCGACGAGGGTTCATCCCAGTTGATGAGAAAAACCTGGTCTTCAGCCACCGAAAGGCAGCCGTTCCAAACGGGCAGGGGTCGTCCGGCATGGTCGCGTTCCTGCGCCACCGCCATCTCAATGCCGTCGACGATCACGGTGCGCCTATTGCGGCAGACTCGCTGGCCGGGTAATGCAGCGACGCGCTTGATCAGCAGCGCGCCCTTAGCGAGATAGCGACGCTCAGCTAGCCAGTCTTCGAGCGCTTCCGGTGGTCGCGCGACAACAAGATTGGTAACGGCGAGTTTTCCTATAGGCTGGACGGCATAGAGACCTATTGGGACGCTGGCGGAGGCGTTCCAAACCAGAAGCGGGTCGTGTGTCGTCACGAATGTTGAAGCGATGGCGCAGCTTGCAAGCAGTGTGAGAACGATGGGTCTGATCATTTGGAATTGACCCTCGCGCGCAGGAGCCAGGCTTGATGGCGTTCTCGCGAATAGGGTCGCGTAGACAGGCCGGCAGCCGATCGATTGTGGATATGCCGCCAATGATCCGGACAGATATCTTGTGGCGCAAAGCCCAGCGACTCAACAGCATCGATGGCGCGCAGAACCCGCTGAACTCTGTCCCAACCCGCCGCTCTAAGAAGAATTTCGGCGCCGGGCTTGACGGCGGGGATAGTGGAATGGGGCTCAATCGATTCACAGGCGCGCAGGATATCGATGCGCGAAACAAGCGTCCCGTAACCGTTCGACGCCCAACGGACGAATGCGAAAATGGATCCCGGCGCGAAGTAAGCAATGCGTCGTCTGCGGTCGAGCGTGCGTTCATTAACGGGCGCGCCGAAACGAATCCAGCGCTCGATCTTGCCTTTAAGAAAATAGAGCTCCACTTCGGTGAGCGCGGTCATGGCGCGCCTCCGCGAGGCACAGAGCTGGCTGAGTTTCTTGCGACGTTTAAATCGACGGAGGGAGTTCTTTGAATGCGCCGCTTTTGCGCAGGTGCGCGACTTTGATGCGTGCCGCTCGGAAGCCAAGAAGCGGCGATTGCTCCGAACCGATGTCGCTGCCTGTCCTCTCTTTCCGGCAAAGCTTTGCCGCGATCATCCATACGGTGGATTGCGGCGTGGTCCGTTAGGATGAATCCGAAGGATTCAATGTTAGTACAGTTAGGAACGCCGTGAACGATGACATAGCACGGCGTTAGTGCCCATTTTGGTCCCCGATAGCACGAGGATCTGGTCCCTGATGGCACGATAGGGTAGGTCCCCGATAGCACGAACGTTTTCACAGCTTATCCACAGAGGGGAGAGAGGGATCGAGGCGGCCTAAAGCGCGCTTGAACGGGTCGAATGGAATTGGCGCGAAGACGAGACGCTCGTCGCCAAGCGGGTCGTGACGGATGGAGAGCTGGTAGTTTGGAAGCGGCTGCCGACGTACGATGTCGCGCAGGTCAAACGCAAAATGTTTGAGCGGCGACAGCGCGCCGGACTTCACGTGGAGATGCCGGAAATCGAAACTCCAGCCGCCGCCCTTACGTCCGCCATGCTTTCGCACGAGGCGATAGAGCCAACGCTCGAGACCGCCCGTCAGCGCGAAATATTCCCGATCGATCGTCAGCACCAAAGCTTCGTTCATGACTCCGGCGTAGAACCAATCCGGTAGGATCAATTCGACGCCGAGCGGCCGGCCGTTCGCGTCGGATGTTTCCTTCCATTCGTTGATCCAGGAGAAGCGGTGGCGCCGCCGCTCTGCCGACTGGCGAATGGATGTCGCGACGCTTGTCGACTGCAGCCTGTCGAGCGCGGCCTTCAGCCGCTGATAGTCTCGGGCGCTCGTCGCACGCCCGATAAAGGTCAAAATTTCATACGGAGTCGCCGCCATCAGGCGCGAGGTTTTTAAGCCGTTGTCGCGCGCCTGAACGATCTGTGAGGCCGCCCAAATGAGCACGTCTGCGTCCCAAATGGTCGCCATGCCGTGTTCAGGCGTCGCTTCGACCTTGATGACGATCTCTCCCATCCGGAAGTCGATCGGCGTCAGGCGTTTGGATTTGGCGAGGCTGAAAAATGGGTAGGACATCAGGTCCTGGGCGTCGCGCGCCGCGAGATCGCCGGGGAGCGCGCGAAACAATTTGAGCTGCTCGCGTTCGTCGTTGCGAAGGCGCATAGGTCGGCCGTTCATGGCGTGCGTCGGACGCTTCAGCGAAGCGGCAGATGGGCGCGCAGGAGCACGTCGCTGGCGTGCCGACGCGCGGGTAGAACGGTCCCGGAGCCAGGATCGGACGTCGAGGCTTTGGTTCCGCGTTCCACCCATGCCTGGAGGTCGTCGACGCGATAAACGACGCGGCCGCCGAGCTTGGAGTAGCGGGGACCGGTGCCATAGGTACGGTGCTTTTCGAGCGTGCGGCCGGAGAGGCCGAGGAAGCGTGCGGCTTCGGGCGTGCGGAGGTAGCGCGGCGGGAGTTCTGCTGGTTGTGCGGACATGATCGAACCTTCGAATAGCGAAGCGCGCCGCCGACAGCCGACGGGCGTCGTCGATCACATTGGCGGAGAAGGTCCGGAGGGAGGGATGACGGATATGTTGAGAGCGAGATTCGTCACCCTCGCAGCTGCGAGTTGTCGAGGCGCCGCGAACGACTGAGCGGAATTGTCCGCGAGCGGATCGGCTATTTCGTCAGAAACTTACGATAGCCGCCGCGCATCAGCGCAATGCCGCCTTTCACAAGACGGATCGTCATGGCGCGTATCGAGGATGTCTTCCAGGGCTCACGATTCAGTCGTTCATGACCGAATAGCTGCTCTGCAATGTCGCGATAGGACGCCTTCGCGAGGTGTCCATCGAGCGCACGGAGCATTTCTGAAAATCGCTTATCGTCGATCTTCGCCGCGCCCGGGGACGATCCATTGACATGACGGAGAAAGCGCAAGGTTGCTGCGGAACGCGTCTGTGTCGACTTATCGACGGGAATAAGCGCTGAAAGCGCGGCGCCTGGCGCCGGAGGGCCGGGCAACCAGAGCCGATGTTCCCGGCGTCTCGCGCCAAGGATCACATAGTCTCCGTCCGACGTCGTGCGGCGAGACCGTAGGTCGTGCCAATTTTGCGGCGCGTAGGCGAGCATCGAGGTAAGAGCTGGATGCGCGTCGAGCATCACAACGCTGGAGCAGCATTCGGGACGCCAGAAAATTTCGGATTCAGTGGCGTTCAGCGCTGGGTCAGCCGCGAAATCGAAGCCCCCAACACCGCTCGGGTCCATCTATGCTAGCGTCGAGCCGCGACCGGAACTCGGGATCGGCGTATTGCGCCTGATAGTCATCGTTGCGCCGTAGATATTCCCAGGCGTAGTCGCGCCAATTCGTATCTCGCAAATGCTCATATGCGCCTTCTGAGCGCCAATCGCCGATGGTCATGGAAATTCTCGGATAGGAGTGGCTAAGCCCATGTTCGAAAGACTATTTGTCGATAATTTGTCTAAGAAATCCCGGAACTACGGCGTGATCGTTCTCGGCGAACGGCCGTTACATCACCTTCCCAATGGCGTCCTGACCGAACCATATCAATTTAGCGCTGCAAAACTCGGCCCAAAGAACCATTCACGGCGACCCGTCGAGAAAGTCCCTGTAGCCGCTCGTCGTCATCCATTTCGCACGCTGAAGGTGCGTATCATAGGCGCGCTTCGCGCGTTCTGGCTCACGTTCCGGATCGATTCCAAGGACGATCTTCGAAACCTCCTCCCAGGCGGCCCCTTCCTTAGCTGCGTCTAGCAATCGCAGATAAATGATCGAATGCGCGCGGTCGTAGTCGACCACGTGGTTGTCAGTGGGCGCGACGTCGGCGATTGAACTGGCTTTGGTGTGCGGCACGATTTCCGATTCCGGGAACATTAGATGTTTACTCTAGCCAATCTTTCCTGCGATCGTCTCGCGCGAAATTACGGCGCAAATACATACTATAGTGGATAAACCTCATAGTGTGTGTCGGTCCAGCCTTTCCCCATGGATATGCGGAGGCTGGTCGGAAGAAACGTGCGAAGAATCAGGCTCGAGAAAGGCCTGACGCAAGAGAAGTTTGCCGAACAGTCGGGATTTACCCAGCAATATGTGAGCGGCCTTGAGCGTGGTCTCCGAAATCCAACGATCGTGAGCCTTTATGAAATCGCGCTTGCGCTCGGCGTCAATCATGTCGCCTTGATCACCCCGGATGACGAAGCGCGCGAAGAAGAGGCCCGACGCCTCGAAGGGAAAGCGCGCGGGCGGTCGAAAAGTAGCGCGAAGCGACGGGAGTCAAAGGCTCCGAAGATAACAGCGCGAGTAAGTGGAAAATCATGCGCCAAAGCGTGACTTATCCGAAAGTGAAGGACTGCCCCGCCCGATTTCTCAGGCGGGGCATTGGCGTTCAGTCTCCATTCGGCTTCCGCCCCCGCGACCAGATCAGCGAGTGGCCGTCGCCATCCTCGTCGTCGAAGAGATTGGCGTAAATCGGAGCCGTGAAGCTCGGCTCGTCGAGCTTGACCGAGAGATAGTCGCGACCCTCGTTCGAGCGCTTGGACCAGGCGGCGCCGATTTCCGCGCGTCTGACGAAAACCCGGTGGCTCGGGGCGTTATCGTTAGAACGGTTGGCTTCCGGAACGATGCGGACGCCTTTGGCCTGGACGCTGAGCGTCACGATTTCGCCGAGGAATTCATTGCCGGATTTCTTGAAAGAGCCGATGTTCGCCATTGTAAGTCTCCTTAGGTTCTGCTGTCTTCGAGCCCGCGACCATCGCGGCCTCGATGGCGCTTCGCAGCCGAAGGCGATTCGTCGACGCACCCCCAGGGCCGCAGCGAAGCGGAGGACGGCATGGGCGCGGCTTTCTTGCTTCGCGAGGAATGACGCCGCAGGCGTCAGGGGAAGAAAGT
>Ga0351914_1001_pt1 | contig 130456 bp, 104 predicted proteins | sample TotcelHT113001M5_FD_205824 | JGI IMG/M metagenome (GOLD analysis project Ga0351914, IMG submission 205824) | Enriched cells from coal bed in the Powder River Basin, Montana, United States - Total cells T11 rep1 HSBNCT.T11.300.1.M5 ... | reverse complement strand
CTCCGGACGTTTGAGATTGACGACCAGTAGTCCACCTGTCCCAGGCTGGGCTCCATGACATGCCTTTTTCGGGCGTTCTCCGTCAGGGCGGCGTTGAAGTTCTCCAGAAACATCTTGCGGTACTACGCCGCATCCTTGGTGTTTATGGGTTAGCTGAAAGGGCGATTATCTAGAGCCGCCCCGAAGCAGACTTCTTCCCGTTGCTCCAGGGCGAGCGTCCGACGAAACGGGCGGCATGTTCGCAGATTACCGGGGGTAAGAGCGATTTTCACGACGGTTCTCCTCGGGGTGCACCGTCAGGCGACATCAACCTTGCGCGTCTTCCGGCCGATCCAATTCGGCAAACAGGTCTTGCAGTCTCAGTTCGAATCCAGGCAGGACGTCTCCGCCCGTCAGCGATCCGCTTTCGTCGATCGACGCGTATTCGGCCGGCGCGTGATAGATTCGCGCGGTCCGCGTGCGGGGATCGATGATCCAAGCCAGACGCGTCCCGCCGGCGAAGTATTCGTCGAGCTTGTTTCGCATCTCTTGTTCGGTGTTGCTCTCGGAGAGCACTTCGACGGCCAAGTCGGGGCTGACGGCAGGCACCGGTTCGCGGTCCCGGGGCAAACGCTCCCAGCGAATAAACGAGACATCGGGAATCCGGATCCGGGTGCGCAGAATCCGGAGCATGCCCGACTCGCCGGCGACGATCCCCAGGTTGCGGTCCTTCAGGTAGTCTTTCAGCCAACGCCCGATCGCGATCGCGAGTACAGATTCGTAGAAGCCCATCGGTTTCTCCACCAAGATGCCGTCAACCAGTTCGCACAGCCGGTCCGTCCGCGCGTGGACCTCGAGGACGTCGCGTTCGGTAGCAAGCCCCGGCCAGGGATACAGATGGATCCGCTCCAAGGGGATTCCGCCCAGCCGCTGCTGCAAGTCTGCGAAAGTCCAGTCCATCGGATAGGCGGACGGTGGAGCGGGCGGCACAGACGCCACGGGCAAGACAGACGCGGGGGGATACAAGGTGGTTTCCATCGGCACATGCTCCTGCGGGGGATTATCCCCGTTATTGTACCGGGTCCATGCCGCCGTATCCAGCACGAGACGGTTCGTGAGACGCTCAGGAGTGCCATGCTACTTGGCTGGTTCTGTCAGGGCCTTGAGGATTGAATTTCGACAACGACGAAAGGAGCCGGTTTCATGAATACAGCGACAAATCGAACCGCCGATCGGCGGCGTTTCTTCCAGACGGGTGCCGCGGCCGCCTTGGGGTGGACGCTCGGCTCGCCGCGGGTTCAAGGCGACGCCGCCGCGGCCGGGCTGGTCGAGAACGGCACGTACATCGAGCCGCTCCGGCGCGTGCCGGTCGTGGCCGATGCCGACGTGGTCGTGTGCGGCGGAGGACCGGCGGGCGTCACCGCCGCGCTGGCAGCAGCCCGAGCCGTTGCGCGAAGACGTGCGGCAACGGGTGCCGCGAGGCGAATTGCGGGGGCTGGACCACGATGGGCAGATGCTGGGCGACAGCGTCCTGACCGGAACCAGCAGCGCGCTGTCGATCTGGTTGGCGCAAGACCTGACAGCCGGCCTGCTGCCGGATCGGCGCTGGACGCTGCCGCCGTGGGTGGTGGTCACCGCGACGCTCGACACGGCCGGCGATGGAACCGGCGGCGGCGCTGGCCCGGTCGGACTGCTGCGCGAAAAGGCTGACGTGCTGGTCGACGACGGCGTGCGCGGGATGGTCGTGGCGACGCGGGATGACGACTCGGACCGGGTGCGGCGGCAGTTGGGGCTGGACGGCGTGCCCGGCGTGGAACACCTGCTGGTTCTGCCCGTACAGGTGGGCCGGGACGACATCGCCGACCTGGCAGGGGAACTCAAACGCCAGCGGTTGCTGTGGCCCGTGCGGCTGGACGCCTTCGGCGGCCGGGCGGTGGAAGTCACGGTCGAAGAGGAAATCGACTTGATCGACCGCCGGCAGGAACCGCATGTCGTGGTGTCCGCGGCGGTGTTGCGTTCTGACCGCTACCCTTTCCACGGTATGTTTGCGATACTGTGGCGGGGATGGATGTCCATGTGCGTTTCCGCTGGAACCGCCGCGGATGCGAACGGTATCTCTTTCCAAGGAGTTACGGCCATGCTCGCGATGATTCTGGCTGCTGTACTACTCGTCCTGCCGTGTGTCGTAGGGGCTGCCGAGCCCTTGCCAGCGGAACGGGCGCCGGGAGCCGGCGAGGTTTCGGAGCCGGTAGCGTTTGAGACGCGGACGTTCGAACTGATCGATGTCGCGGGGCCGGTGACCGGCGTGGCCGTCTCGCCGGATGGAACGTTGTTGGCGGTCAGCGGCGGGTTGCAGCAGAGCATGGGCCGGCTAACCGTATGGAATCTGGCAGACGGCACCAAGCGTTTCGAGGCGAGGCGGCCGGAATGGATTTGGTCTGCAGTGTTCTCTCCGGACGGTCGCTGGATCGCGACCGGCGACCTCGACCGCACCGTGCGTTTGTACGACGCCGCCACGGGGCAGGTGGTTGCCGAATTGGCGGGTCATGCGGGCAGGCTGTATTCCGTCCGATTCTCGCCGGACGGCAAGCGGCTGGTCGCAGGCGGTTTGGATGGCGACGCGATCGTATGGGATACAAGCACTCGCAAGCCGATCACGAAGCTGTCGGGCCACGAGCAGGGCGTGTTCACGGTAGCCGTCTCGCCCGACGGCCGAACGTTCGCCACGGGCGGATACGATGGTACGGTGCGGCTGTGGGATGCCGAATCGGGCAAGTTGTTGCGGGAACTGGTCTGCGCCACGGGTGGGAAGGTGCCCGTAGCCTTCTCGCCCGATGGTGCGATGCTTGCCTCCGGTGTTTGGGACGGCACGGTGATCCTTTGGGACGTCAACAAAGGCGAACCATTGCGGCGGTGGAGTGAACCGGACGACGCCATCGATAGCTTGGTCTTTGCGCCGGACGGCAAGAGCTTGGCTGCTGGGACTTCGCGTGGCCTGGTGCGGATCCGGGAGGTTGCCACGGGCAAGCCGACGGCGACGCTGGACGAGGACGACTCGGGCGGCGGCAGCCGCGGCGCTTTCATCCTCAGCCTTTCCTTCACCCCCGATGGCAAGCGGTTGGCGGTGGGGCACGGGGATTCGGCGACGACGTTGTGGGATCTGACCGAGATGCGCGAAGTGGCCGTATTTCAAACCAAACCGGACCCGGACGACCAGCTGAGCACCGTGTTGGCCGTGACCTACTCGCCGGACGGGCGCCAAATCATCTCTCTGCACGCGGACCGGTCAGTGCGGTTCCGGGACGCGGAGACCGCCACGCTGCTGGGAATCCTGAAGCGCCCGGAGGCCGAAATCGCGTGTCTCGCGTTGTCACCCGACGGAACGCTGCTCGCTACGGGCGGGGCGGCCAAGGAGATCTCCTTGTGGGAGATCGGGACGCCGGCGCTGGGGACGGATGGCGGCTCCGAGCAGGACGCGGCCTTCCGGGCTTCGCTGCGCGCCACGCTGGCGGGGCATACCAGCAGCGTGTTTTCATTGGCGTTCTCCCGCGACGGACGGTGGTTGGCCTCCGGCGGCTTCGACCACACGGTGCGGCTATGGTCGCTCCCGGACGGCGCGGAAAAGGCGACTCTGGACGGGCACACCGGCGCGGTGCGGTCGGTGGCCTTTTCACCCGACGGCCAGCGATTGGCGTCAGCCAGCGGCGACGCAACCGTCAGGCTCTGGGACGTGAAGACCGCTCAGCCGATCGCTGCGCTCGAAGGCCACGACAAACCGGTCTGCGCAGTGGCTTTCTCGCCGGACGGCGGATTACTGGCCAGCGGCAGCGAAGACCGCTCGATTCGGCTGTGGGACCTCCGTTTGGCCGAGGCCACCGGACGATCGGGCGACGTGCCCCTGCGGGCCGTGCTCGAGCGGCACACGGCTGCGGTCTGGAGTCTGGTGTTTTCGCCGCAGGGCAAGACGCTGGCCAGCGGCGGCTTGGACAACACGTGCCGCCTGTGGTCCCCGACCGGTACGATGCGGGCGGCGCCTACGTTCGGCAGCGCCGTGATCTCGGTGGCGTTCGCTCCCGATACCAGCTCGCTGGCGATCGGCACTTATGACGGGCAGCTGTTGCTGCGGAAAGCCCGGACCTTCGAGCGACCGTTGGCCGGGCCCTTGAAAACGATCCCGGGGCCGACGGATACGATCATGGCCGTAGCCATCTCGCCGGATGGCCGGCTACTGGCGTCCGACGACAAGGACCATACGGTCACCCTTCGCCAGCTGCCGTCCGGCGAGGTAGTGCGTCAGTTGCCCGGGCATTCCACCCGCATTCGCCAGGTGGCGTTTTCGCCGGACGGGACGGCGCTGGCCGTGTGCCTGTACAACGGCCAGGTGCAGTTGCGGGACGTGCAGAGCGGGCGCAGCCGGTTGTCGCTGGCGGGGCATCCCCAAGGCACGCGCCGCTTCGTCTTTTCGCCTGACGGAGCGACTCTGGCCACGGCCGGATGGGAAGGAACGGCGAAACTCTGGGACCTGGCCACCGGCCAGGTCATTCACACCACGCCGGTCCAACCGTTGCCGCTGGCCGGGATCGACTTTTCTCCCGACGGCCGGATGGTGGCGACCGCCAGCGGCAACTGGCGCGAGTACCGGTTGGCGGGCGAAGTGAAACTGTGGGACGCGGCCAGCGGCGAGGAACTCGCCCGCCTGGGCGGCCACTCGATGGAGATCAAGGGCCTGCTGTTCGACTCGAGCGGCGAGCGGGTGTTCTCCTACGGACCGAACGGTGTGCGAGTCTGGGATGTGGCTGGACGACGACAACAAGCGACCTTTGCCCAAGGAATCACCGTTTGTGCCATCGTGCCGCTGCCGGACGGCGAGCATCTGGCCATCGGCGACCTCCACGGCGGCGTAGGGATCTGGCACGCGGCGAGCGGCAGGCCGGTCCAGCAATACACGGGGCACCGAGACATGGTGTACCAACTGGCCTGTTCCCCCGACGGGAAATTCCTGGCCAGCACCAGCAAAGACGGGGCGCTGACGATCTGGCCCATCGCGCCGTGAATTACGATCCGCCATTTCCTTCCGTTTCCGGAGAGACGCCATGTTGCTGCGATCGCTGACACTCGTCCTGTTGATCCTTGTGCCCGGCTGGCTGTTGCTGGCAGCGGAGCCGGAGGCCGCCGAAGACGATCTCGACAACGTCCTGATGGAGAGTCTGGGCATCGACCTGCCGACCCTCGACCGGTTGCAGCTCGTCTTGGACGACGGCCCGGAATCAGCGGCGGCTCGAGCCCGCGAAACGTACGACGGCAGCAAGGACATGACGCAGGTCGAGTTCGCTCATGTCGGTGACGACCGCTACCTGTGGCGTGTGACGTGTGCCGAGCCGCCGCAGCTGGCCGACACCGTGCTGCATCTGTACGTGGACGCGGACGATGATGCGGCCACGGGGCGCAAAGGTCCGGACGGCAGCAGCGTCACTGGAACGGATTTCATGCTGAGCGTCGTGGCCGATCGAGGCACGTCCAGCGAGTTTTCGGCCGATGGGCGGCAGTCATCAGGCCCCGCCGTGCGGCATCTGGTCCGCGGCAATGCCGTGCTGATCTCGGCCGATCTGCCGCTCGGTCGCGACGCAGCGGGCGTGCGTTATGGTCTGTACGTGCTGTGCCACACCACGACGACGGCCGATCAGCCGTCGCCGCGGATGAGCGATTCGAGTGCCAGGGTCACCGTGGCCAATGTTCCGGTTTCGGATCAGCCAAAGCGAATGCGGCCCACGGATTACCTGGAGAACCACGGCGTTTCGGCCACGTTCGGCGAAGATCTCCTGCATGCCACGCTGGCGGTTTCGGGAGTGATCGTCGTGCCGCACGACAAGCTGCGGACCGAAGGCTTTGAGGTCGATCTGCAGACCACCCACCGCTGGCCACACCTGAAGCTGGTGGCACCGCAGGGAACTGTGTGGACGACGGCGCCGCAGGCCGGCAAGTATCACGTCGGCTTTTTGATGTACGACGACGGCAACGACGAGCGGTTGGGCTTGTCCGTGGACGGCGAGTTCCGCGGCGTGGCCGTCGCGCGCCAGAACAACAACCGCACCTGGCTGTACTGGCTGACCGAGCCGCAGGAGTTCCGCGGAGGCGAGCGGGTCGAACTCCGCACGCTGGGCGGGCGAGGCAAGTTCGGCATCGCCAAGGTGGTGTTTCTAAGCGAGGCGCCGGAGGTGCGCAAGGTCCAGGTTGCTGTCGAGAACACGACGGTAGTTGCTCCTGTAGGCCGGCCAGGCGTAGCGGTCATTTCCTGGACCACGACGTGGCCTTGCCCGACGCGGTTGGTTTATAGCCTGGATGACTCACGTGGACCGGTCTCTCCGAGACCGGAATCGCGTCTCGGCCAGACGCGGCCACGTGAAGTGCTCGACGACGCGCCGTGCCTGGTTCACCGCGTGGTGCTCGAAGGACTCGACCCGGCCGCGACGTATCGCGGCCAGGTGATCGCCGCCGGCCCAAACGGTGAAACCGTGGCTGGCGAGGAATTCACGTTCCGCGCGGTCCCACCGGCCGCTCCGGCGCCGCGCGAGGAAACGCTCACGATTCCGCTGGTCGTGCAGAACCCGCACGAGTTCGCCGTGGCGCGCTGGCCGATCACCACGGGCGTGCCGTTTGCCCAAGGCGCGTTGGCCAGCGCCGCTCACGTGCGGCTGGTGTGCGATGCCGAGGAAATCCCCGCCCAGGTACAGTTGACCGCCCGCTGGCCGGACGGCAGCGTCAAATGGCTGTTGCTCACCTTCCTGGCCTCGGCCCCGGCTGCCGGACAGGCGGAGTATCACTTGGAGTGCGGTCCGTCGGTGCGGCCGACGGCCGTAGCCGAGGGCCTGACGATTCGGCCGGCGACCGATGGGGTCCACATTCGCACGGGTACACTCAACCTGCGGGTCGATCGGCAGGGAAACCTTTCCGACGTCTCCGTCGACAACCAGCACCGATTCGCCGACCAAGCCCGAGCGGCCACGGTCGCCGAGGATCCGCACGGCACCGTGTTCTTGCCCGGCGACGGCACGTTAGAGATCGAGGAAACGGGCCCGATCCGGGCGGTGATCAAATCCGTTTTCCCGCTGCGCGACGCCAGCGGCGGCCACTTGGCGCGGATCGAGCAGCGGATCGAGGCTTACTGCGGACTGCCGTGGCTCCGGTTGCATCACACGCTGGTCGTCGACGGCCCGGAGCGGTTTACGGCGCTGAAACGGCTGACCTATCGAGTCCCGTTGACCGCCGACCGTTGGACGGCGACTTTGGCCGACGGTCAGGCGATTCAACTGGTCGCAGCGGCCCCCGGCGTGTACCAGTTATTCGACGACGCCGTGGCGGCAGATGCGACCGGAGGCTTGTCGCGCGCGGGCCGCGTCATCGGCAGCCTCGTGGGCACCGGTCAGCACAGCGGCGCCGTGGCCGTCCGCGATTTCTGGCAGAATTATCCCAAAGCCTTCCGGTTGGCGGACGATGCCATAGAAATCGACTTGTGCCCACCATTTCCCGAGGGAACTTACGACACGTTCCCCTTCGAGAAAGAAGGGCATCATCTGTACTTCTATCTGCTCGGCGGCCGTTATCGGCTGAAGCAAGGGATGGCCAAGACGCACGAGCTGCTGCTGTCGCTGGCGCCGTCCGGCGAGCAGGCGGCCATCGGTGCCTTGTTCCAGCGGCCGCTGCTGGCTACGGCGCCGGCCGAGGTCTACTGCCGCAGTCGGGCGTTCTACGACGTCGCTCCGCGCAACATGCAGCGGTTTCCGGTCTACGAACAGACGATCGACCGGAACCTGAAGGCCTACGAGCGAGCTCGCGAGCGGCAGCGCGACTATGGGATGATCAACTATGGCGACTGGTACGGCGAGCGGGGAACGAACTGGGGCAACGTCGAGTATGACACGCAGCACGCGCTGCTGCTGGAGTACATACGTTCCGGGAATCCGGAGGCCTTTTACCTTGCTCACGCCACCGAGTTGCACAATCGCGACGTCGATACAGTCCAGGCGGCCGCCGATCCGCGGCAATGCGGTGCGGTGCACATCCACGTGATCGGCCACGTCGGCGACTACTTCGACCAGGCCGTGCCGGGATTCTTGGGCTACGTCCGTGGCGGATTTTCCGTCTCGCATGCCTGGACCGAAGGACATTTTGGACACTATTTTCTGACCGGCGACCGACGCTCGTACGAGACCGGCTGTGCGGTGGCCGACTACTTTGCCCGTCGCGATCTCGCTCGTCCCTACGATTTCTTCGATTGCCGCGTGCCCGGCTGGCACCTGATCATGATGGCTTCGGCCTACCATGCCACGGGTGATCCGTACTATTTGAACGCCGCCCGTGTAGTCGTCGACCGCGTGCTCGAGGCGCAAGACAAGGCGCCGCGGCCGCTGTCCGACGAGCAGGCCGCCGGGCGGAAGCCGTTCCAGCAGGGCGGCTGGTCGCGAATGATGGTGCCCGGGCATTGCGAGTGCGAACCGCGACACCGGGGCAACGCCGGGTTCATGGTCGCCGTGTTGCTGTCCGGGTTGAAGTACTACCACGACGTGACGGACGACGAGCGCGTCAAACAGTCGATCATCGACGGGGCGCATTATCTGTTGGACGAGACGTATTCCGACGAAGTCCAAGGCTTCCGTTACACGTCCTGTCCCAAGACAGGTTACCGCCCGGGCGCGTCGCCGCTGATGGTCGAAGGGATCGCGCGGGCGTATCTCTGGACCCGCGACGAGCGTTTCCGTCGGGTGCTCGCCGAGGCCCTGCCGCGCGGGGCGCAAGGCGGCAGCTACGGCAAGGGGTTTTCCATGTACTACCGCGTCGGCCCCCGCGTCCTGGCCGATCTCGAGGCGGCGGGGCTGGGGCTGGATGCCGGTCCATGACCGCAGAGTTCAAGGCGGCGGAAAGTCCGACTTGAATCCTTGCCGACGAAGGTCTCGTTGGCGGCATCTTCGACAACTGACTTGATTGGCGAATCAGTCTCGGGGACGCCGCCGAAACGCATAGCGGATAAACGAAATCAGTCCGGCAAATCGGTAGTTTGGATCGGCGTAGTGCTCGATGACGTAGAATGCGAAGTAATACGCGCGGCAGAAAGCCCAGACGCTCAACGCGAAGAGCAAGCTGACTTTGAGCGAAGGCGCTTCTAACATCAGCAGGACGCTGGAAGCAATACCAATCAACAAGAACAGGATGCCCTTGGTCCACAGCAATCTGGGGTTCTTGATGTCAGTCACGTTTTGCTCCCGGAGGCCGAAAGAGCAAGGGCGTCGGCGAGCGCGGTCTTGCAGAAGGCATCGGGGCGTTGGCTCCTCCGGCCTTGCTGCAAGCTTCACGGGTGGCGGTGTACGTGGGGAAGTCCATGACGGTTTGGTACCTGGTCACCGCCGGCGACGCTTCGTCGTTTTCAGCCTCGCTCTCCTTCAATTCGTCGTCGCTCGGTGCAACCTACTCCCCACGCCTTGAGCAGAGAAGATTCTACGAGGGGAGCGATATGTCAACAGCCAACGGGCCAAAGCAAAAAACGCCAAGACCTGCAGAAGCGGTGGCGTTTCCATTTTGTTACCCCAACGTGCCCGTCAATCCAGCAGTTGAGCCAACGCCGCCAGCGCCTGTTTCGCTTCCTTGACGCCGCCCAGCTCTTGAATCAGCTTTTTCGCCTTCTGCAACGCGGCCACGGAAATCAGGTCAGCAGGAGCAGCAGCAGCCGAAGCGGCGGCAGGAGCGGCCTTGGACACGATTCTCTTGCCGCGTTTCTTCTTGGTCCTGCCCATCAAAAACTTGGCCTGGCTCACGTTCTTCGACGTCACATTCCAACCTTCCGCCGACAGTTTTTCGGCGATGTCCTTGGGCATCCCTTTGGGATCAACTGCCAAGGCATCGCGGATCGCTTGGGCCTTGGTCTTGGGTGCTTCGGTTTTCGTTTCAGTTACCGCTGCCGGGGCTGATTTCGCTTTAGCCATGATGCGTGGTCTCCAATCGGATGGTGCTTGACACAAGCCACTTGCGACTCCATGTTAAGTTACGTGGCGGGACGTGTCCATTACCCTCCAGTAACTACCCATGTAGCGGTGCGGTTTTCTGGGAAATCCGTGGTGTCGAGGTTTGTTGGAATGCACGCTTTAGCGTGTTTGGCCGGTCTTTGTCGGCGGGAAAAGGCGCGCGGAAGCGTGAACTCCAACAATCCTGGAGCGTCCAGTCGACATGAAAACAGCCCGCAAGCTCGTGGCTTTGAAGTTGCGCATTTTCAGCCCGAAATCCTGGCCGAAGGCCATATTCACCGCCCTGCATCGGGCAATGTGAGTATGGCCTTCGGCCAAAAAAGGCCAGGCGAAACCGAAGTCCTGGGGCGTTGTCTACGGTGGGAACAGGCCTTCGGCCAAACATTGGCCGGATTGCCAAATTTGCATCGTCGAAGGCTTGTGGGGGGCTCGACGATGCACGTTCTTTGCTGCCTCCTTGGCTCACGAAGATTCGTGGAACAAGAACGGGATCGCAATTGCGTTCCCTTTTTCAACGGTTGACCAGCGGCTTTTCGCGGGCGCCTTCGGCCTCGACGATCGGCCACGTGACGCGCAGCGGGTCGGCGTAAGGGCCGATCTTGTCCAGCGGAATCGGCTGGAAGCCCAGTTTCCAGGCCGGCGATTCCGGTTGCAAGCGGTAATCATCGCGATCGGCGTCGACGAACAGCGGATCGGCGACCAGCGAATTGCGGTCCATGCCCAGGGACTGCCAGGATGCCCACTCGTCGAGCACTTCGATTTCCTGTAACCGCACGTCGTCAACCCACAGCGTACCGGACGGCTCGCGGAAGTCGATCCGGATGCGGAACTTTTTCATCTGCTCGTGATAGCCGCGGTCGCCGGGCGCCGGCACGCGGAACACGAACGCGCATTCCTTCCAGTCGCTGTCGGCGGTGGTTTCGGCGGGCGAACTGGCCCAGAAATACGCGCCGGCGATGTACGACTGGAGCATCACCGCCGCTTTGGCTCCGGCCGATTCGGCCTTGAGGCGCGCCGCCAGTCGGTAGTGCTGGCCCGGCTGGACTTCGAATTCGGTGCTGACGATCTGCGGGGGAAAATCCCGCCCATTCGCCTCCTGGCCTACGCCGCCGGTCATCCGCAGCGAGCGGTCCCCTTCGGCCGCCGTATCCACGGTCCAGGCGGCGGTCGATTCTTTCGGCTTCATCTGCCAGGTCCAGCCGGCGGGCAGCGCATCCGGCGGGCCCGACTCGAAACCCGGATTGGCTACCAGGTTTTCCGAACGCGCCGGCCCGGCCTGGCTCTGGCCCGTCAGCAGCGGCTGGCCGAAATGCCAGATCAGGTTCTCGTCGCACGTGTTGTGATCGAAGGGGAAGGTACGGAAGCTGGTGTACTTGGCCTGCGGATCGCGCCAGTAGATAATGTTTCGCCGATACACGTTGCCGGTCATGATCTTGCCGTCCGGCAAGACGGCTTGACTGGGGTGCAGTTGCATGTTGCGCATGGTGCGCCAAGCCGGCTCGCCCGCGACCGACTCGTAGCCTTGAATCATGGTCGGCAGGTGGCTGGTCCAGTACGAGTGCTTGTCGGTCCAGCCGTTGCATTCCAGCTGCTGCAGTTTGCCGTCGATCAAGATGTTGTTCTCGATCAGATTGTCACGGCCGTTGTGCAGATGGATCAGGCCGCGCACGGCTCGAGCGACGACGTTGCCGATCACATCCACGCCGCCGGCGTTGTCGTCCAGGTAGATACCCCAGGCGTAGTGCGGCGAGACCCATTGGCCATGTTCCTGGCCGTAGCCCAGGATGTCGTGGAAATAATTGTAGCGGATCTGGGTGCCGCGCGAGCCCAGCCAATCGCGGCCGCCGGTGTAGATCGCGCCGGTGTCCGCGGTTTCCAGGTTCACGTGGCGGATGTGGTTGTATTCGATCACCAGATTATTGCCGCCAAAGCCGATGCCGAAGCGGGGGCAATCGTGGATCAGATTGTGCGAGACGCGGTTGCCGACGCCGCTGAGCGAAACGCCCACGCCCTGCTTGTAGAACACGCCGGTGTGGTGGATGTAGTTGTTGTCCGCGAAATTCCCGGCGGCGGTCAAGGTCTTGCGGTCGCCGCCGCCGAGTGTGATGGCGTCCCGGCCGATGTCGTGCAGGTCGCAGCCCGCCACGCCGTTATCCTTCCCGCCGCTGATCGTCACGCCCGATCCGCCGTAGTCGCCCACGTTGCGGATGATCGAGGCGGCGATGCGACAGGCCGTGGTCTCCCGCATCGCGATCGCCGTGCCTTCGCAGCATTCGAACACGAATCCGCGAAAGGTCACGTGCGCCGTGCCCGGGCCAAAGTCGAGGATGGTGCGCATCGTCGGCACGTACACCGGGCGGTCACGCAGCGGCTCGGGCGGCCAGAAGTACAGCGTCCCGGTGCGTTGGTCCAGGTACCATTCGCCGGGCGCGTCCAGCTCTTCGAACTGGTTGCGGACATAGTAGCGGTCGGTGGGGCGGATGGGGTACGAGCAATCTCCGGCCAGCTTGATCGTCCGCGTGTCGCGGTCGATCGAGGCGATGCGGACGATGTTGTTCCACCAGTTGTAGCGCGGAAAGACAAACACCTCGCCCTCCTCCGGATGGGCCCACGAACGCGTGTCGCCGACCTGGTACTGCAGCGTCCGCCGGTCCTCGCCCGGCACCTCGGCGTACATCGGCACCGCCTGGCCGTCGGCGTAGGCCCAGCCGCCGCCGTATGGGTTCTGCGGATCGAAGTTCGGATATCGCGCCAGGTGCTGCCGCCGGCCGGCAAAGATCAGCTGGCGAAAGACCACGCCCTCCAATCCCTGGGCTCGCAGGTCGGCTTGGAGGATTTCATCCTGGTAAGGCTGGAAGTCAGCGACCGGCCGGCCGCCGATCAATTCCGGCCGTTCCGCCTGGTAGCCGCGCCACAGGACCGGGGCTGCGGCCGTACCGGAATCCTGGGCGTCCAACTTCAACGTCTGGGGCAGCGCGTACTGGCCGGCCCGCACGTGAACAGTCAGCGGCTCGGACAACTCGCCCCCCGCCTTGATTCGCCGGATCTCGTCGCGAGCCCGCTGCAGCGTGGCAAAAGGCCCGTCGGTCTGCGACGCATTGGGTTCCGCGGACTGGCCCGACCAGGCATCCTGGCCTTCGGTCGACACGTACAAGTCGGCGGCTGCAGCCGACAAAGAACAAGACGCGGCGATGAAAAAAACGAAAAGCAACGTTCGCATGGTGGGCTCCGGGGTTCGAAGGCAGATTCTTGGCACCCATCATCTTCCCAAGTCCTGAAGTCAGGTCAATGGATGGATATTGACAGGTGCGATCCCTCTGCCTGCCGCGGCGGCGGAGTTCTCGGGGATGAGTTACCTCGATAATGGGGTTATCAAAATCGGGATCAATCTGGATATCGGCGGTGCGATTACCCACTTGGCAACTACTACCGACTGTTCACCTACATCGGTGATCGACCCTTTACAGGTGGACCGCTGCACCAGGTAACCAAGGTCTGGGACACCAGCCAAGGCGTGAATGTGGCGGGTGGCCCGTGGGACAGCTGGTACGCCACGGAGAACTGGGCGGCACTTGTCCGCGAAGACGATTTCGGGGTTGGCATTTGGTCGCCGGGATCGTACCAGTACACGGGCGGTTTCGCCGGCAAACCCGGCCAGGGCGGGCCGAAAGATGGTCGGCAGAACACGGTTGACGAAAAACTGGCAGCTCTGGTCGCCGCGCGCTTCTTCACGATGACAAACCTATTCTCCGCCGCGATTTTCGTGTAAAAAGGAGTTCTTATCAGCCCGGCGGAATCCGGGGGAGTGAGAACAATCGAGCGGCGCTGCGGCGACTGACGGCCGGCGGCGCGGAGGAATACCAACGATGCCTGTGCGGAATATGGTCGCGTTGTTTCTGGCGGCCGTGCTGTCGCTGATGTGCTACACCAGGGCGGATCGAAATCGCTATGCAACGACCGTCTCCGAGGCGATGGACTTGATCGCGTTCAACTACTTGGAGGACGTCGGTTATCGCGATCTGTACGAAAACGCGATGCGGGGTATGACCGAGGGGCTGGATCCCTACTCCAGTTACATCAGCCCCGCGGATTACCAGCGTTTCCAAGAGGATATCGATCAGGAGTTCGGGGGGATCGGGATTCTGGTCGAGTTCAATCGGGAAACCGGTCGGCTGGTGGTTATGAGTCCCTTGTTCGATACGCCGGCCGCCCGGGCCGGAGTCCGGGCCGGCGACGTGATCTTGTCGATCGACGGCCGGGATACGTTCGGGATGTCGTTCCGGGAAGCGGTCGAGATGATTCGCGGCAAACCGGGCGAGGTCGTGCAATTGAGCATTCTGCACATTGGCGAACAGACCCCGATCGACGTGGACATCCAACGGGCCATTATCCCGATCGAATCCGTGCTGGGCGACGGGCGGCGGGCGGACGGTAGCTGGGATTTCCAGCTGGCGGGCGACCCGCGGATCACGTACATTCGACTGATCAATTTCGGCGAGAATTCGGTCACGGAACTGGCCCAGGTGCTGCAGGGAAGGAAGCCGAAAGCCTTGATTCTCGACCTGCGGGACAACGCCGGCGGCCTGCTCGACGCCGCCGTCGGGACTTGCAGCGCGTTCCTGAACGAGGGCACGATCGTCACCATTCGAGGCCGGGACGGCGAGGTGCATCGCACGTTCGAGGCCAACGGCGCAGCGCTGCTGGACGACGAGATCCCGCTGACCGTGCTGGTCAATCATTTCTCGGCCAGTGCCAGCGAAATCGTCGCGGCCTGCCTGCAGGACCACGAGCGGGCCAAGGTGATCGGACAACGCACGTGGGGCAAAGGTACGGTGCAGAACGTGATTCCGATCGAGAGCGGCCGCGCGGCGATGAAACTGACGACCGCCAGCTACTGGCGTCCCAGCGGCAAGAACATCCATCGCCTGAAAGACGCCACGGACGAAGACGAGTGGGGCGTCCGTCCCGACCCTGATTTCGAGATCCTGCTGACCGACGAACAGGCGAATGACGTCCGCCAGCGGCGCCGTCAGAAAGATACCGGAGCGAAACCGAAGCCCGATCCCGACAAACCGCCGCACGAAGCCGCGGCGGACCCGCTGGACGATCCGCAGCTGCGTCGAGCCATCGAGTATCTGCAACAGCAACTGAACGAAATCGACCCGAAAGCGTGATAGCCCGACGCGGGACGTGACGATGAAGGAAGAGGTGTGTTCCTGTGAACTCCCTCGATCCTGCAAAGTCCCGCGATGCTATCAACGCTAGCTACCCGTCATCCGCTGCGGATTGCGGCGTGGTGTTTGCTGGTCCTCCCGTTCGGTTGCACCACGACCGCCACATTGACCACGACCAAGCCTGCCGAGTTGGACGTCCGCGGGGTGAGTCGCATCGCCGTACTCGACTTCAGCGGACCCGGCGACATGGCCCAGATTGCCCGCACGACCATGATCACCCAGCTGCAGGCAAGTCGTTCGTACTGGGTTGTCGACGGGGCAGCACTGCAGCGTGCAGCGCCTGCACCGCTGTACGACGCGCAAGGGCGCGTGAATCAGCCGGTGGTCCTCGACGCGGCTTCGCGGCTGCAGCTGGACGCCGTCCTGCTGGGCGGGATGTCAAACCGCCGCGCCGGCATTTATGACCTGGGGGGCGGGGCCACGTTGCAAATCGGCGATCCGCAACTGACCGTCGTCGCCGAATTCGAGCTGCTTGACGCCCGCACGGGACAGGTTTTGGCCCAGGGGCAGACGGAAGCTTCCTATCGGGGCGAGTTGAATCAAGACCCTGCGAGTGCCAAGTCGGAACGGAAGATCCAGCTCGATCTGGCCGCGGACAGCGCCGCCAAGGTCGTGGCCAAGATCGCGCCGCACCAAGTGCCGGTCAAGGTGGAACTGGCGACCGCCACGTTCGGCGCCGGCGCCGGATCGATCTTGGCGGGCAACAAGTTCGCCCAGGCCGGCCAATGGTCCGAGGCTCGGCAACGGTGGGAGACGGCTCTGAACGAGAACCCGGCCAGCGATGCCGCCATGTACAATCTGGGCTTGGCCTACGAGGCCGTCCACGATCTGCCTCGCGCCCGGCAGATGTTCCAGGCAGCCGTACAAGCCGCCGACAAGACCCGCTATCGGGAGGCCATCGCTCGTGTCGAAGCTACGGATCGCGAGCAGCAATCCCTGCTGGCCCAGGCGAACCGTCGCCCCGAGATCGCCAGCAACCGGGATTTCCGCCGCCTCCCGCCGCAATGACCGATGACGAGGTATCCGATGGCACGCAACGAGCAATTGATTCGACAGCACAAAATCCTGCAGATCCTGGAGCGTTATCGTTTCGGCCGCACGCTGGACGAGATCCGCCGGGAATTGGTGGACGACCTGGGACTAACCTCCTTGCACCAGCGCACCGTGCGGCGGGACTTGGAGGCGTTGCAGGCCGCCGGAATCGACGTCAACGACCAGGAATCGGCGCGGGGACGAATCTGGAAGCTTGGTCCCGGGGTGAGCGGAACGCACAAAGTCACCGCGTCGGCCACCGAGTTGATCGCCCTGTCGCTGAGCCGGGACTTGCTCTATCCGCTGGCCGGCACGCCGTTCTGGCTGGGCATCGAATCGTTTTGGAGCAAGCTTCGCGATCAATTGCCGGACGCCGTTTGGGACCATTACGAGGATTATCGCCAGGTGCTGTTCGTCCGCGGCATGCCGGCCAAGTCGTACCAGCGGCAGCATGGGATTTTGCAGACCCTGCACCGCTGTATCCAAGAGCATCGGGTGGCGGAGATCGAGTACCAACCGATCGGCAAGGACCCGCGGCGGCGGAAGATCGAACCGTACGCGGTGGTGTTTTATCAGTCCAGTCTGTACATCATTGCGGCTGCGTCGGAGATCGCCGGCGGCCAGTCGGATCGCATTCGCCACTGGAAACTGGATCGTTTCCTGCGGGCCACGGCGCTGGACGCGTGGTTCAAAGTTCCCGCGGACTTCGACTTGGAAAAGCATCTGGGACAAAGTCTCGGCATTTTTGCCGGAGCCGGAAAACCTCGCGACTTTCGCATCCGCATCAGCGCTCGCGCCGCTCCCTGGGTCATCGAAGACCCGTGGCACAGCGACCAGCAGGTCGAACGCCAAGCCGACGGCGGTGTGATCTTGACCGTCACAGCAGCGCACGAACTGGAGATCATCCCCCGCGTGCTGAGCCTGGGCAACGAAGCCGAGATCCTCGCGCCGGCCAGTTGTCGCCGCGCGATCGCCCGGACGATCCGCAGCATGGCGGAGCCGTACGGCGACGAGTGAGGGGCCCGCGTCAATCAGGCGCCGATGCGGCCCAGGGTGCGGCCCAGGGTGCGGCGGGAAGATTCGGAACAGCCGGGCCTCTAATCCGCCGCTGGCGTGGCGGCGGTTTTCAGCAGCGGTTGATACGCTTGCACGGCCAATTGATCACAGCGTTCGTTTTCCGGATGCCCGCTGTGTCCGGCGACCCGTTTGTAGCTCACGCGGTGGACGCCGACCAGTTCATCCAGTTGCTTCCACAATTCGTCGTTTTTCACCGGCTTCCACTCGGCTCCCTCGCGCCGCCGCCAGCCGTTCGCTTTCCATTTGGGCATCCACTGGCTCAGGCCCTTGCCCACGTACTCGCTGTCCGTGAACACGGTCACGTCGCAGGGTTCGCGGAGTGCCTCCAGGCCGCGGATGACGGCCATCAACTCCATGCGGTTGTTCGTCGTCAGCTGGGCCGACCCGGTGGCTTCTTTCTCCTTGCCGGAACTCTCGTGCCGCAGGATGTAAGCCCAGCCGCCGGGACCGGGGTTGCCCGCACAGGCGCCGTCGGTGAACAGGTGGATTTGGGGACGTTCGCGTGTCGTCATGGTGTCGTTCCGTGTTCGCAAATCGTTCTTACGTGCAGGCGAGTGCGTCAGGACCAGAGCCTATCGCCGCCCGCGTTTGGGAGCGGGGCCTTTGGCGGCCCGTTCGGCGAGCAATTGCAGGGCCGACTCCAGCGTGACGCTCTCGACGGCCACGCCTTTGGGCAGCGAGGCGTTGGTTTGGCCGTCGGTCACGTACGGGCCGTAGCGGCCGTCCAGCAGCTTGACCGGCTGGCTGGTCACGGGCGAGGCGTCGAACACCTTGAGCGGTTCTTTGGTTGCGCCGGCACGGCGTCCCCGCCCCGCCTTGGGCTGGGCTAACAGCAGCAGCGCCTGCTCGAGACTGACGTCCAGCGGAGTGACGTCGTCCGGCAGCGAACGGGTTTCGTCGCCGCATTTGATGAACGGTCCGTAGCGGCCGCTGTGCGCCACCACCGGCTGACCGTTCTCGGGGTGCGCCCCCAACGTGCGCGGCAGGGCCAACAGCTTGAGCGCCGTTTCCAAGTCGACCTCTTCGACCGCCATGTCTTTGGGCAACGAGGCATTCTTCTTTTCTTTGTCATCGGCCGCGCCCAGCTGGACGTAGGGTCCGAAGCGGCCCGTTTTCAAATACACGGGCTTGCCCGTTTGCGGGCACTGGCCCATCGCTTCATCCTCGCGCTGGCCGCGAGCAAGCATTTCCAACGCTCGTTCCAGCGTCAGTTCGTCGGGCGGCATGGCATGAGGAATACTCGCCCGACGGTCGCCCTGTTCGAGAAACGGCCCGAACTTGCCCACGCGAACGAAGATCTGTTCGAGATACTCGCCCGAGAGCGGCGTGCCGAGCGAAAACCGGCTCATCTCCCGCGCGTCGACCTGCTTGATCTTGTCTTGGACCAGCTGCCTCAACCCCGGCCGGTCGTTGCCGTGAAAAAACTCGCGCAGATAGTCCTGCGATTGCCGTTCGTGGCGGCTGATGGCGTCCAGGTAATCTTCCATCTGCGCCGTGAACTCGTAATCCACGAGGTTGCCGAGGTGCTGTTCCAGCAGCCGGACGACGGAAAAGGCGGTCCACGAGGGCACGAGCGCGTTGCCGCGTTTGAAGACGTACTCGCGGGCCTGAATGGTGTCGATGATCGAGGCATAGGTGCTGGGGCGGCCGATGCCCATTTCTTCCAGCGCTTGGGTCAAGGCCGCTTCGCTGAATCGCGGCGGGGGTTGCGTCGCGTGGCTCTTGCTCGTCAAGCCGCCACAACCGACGCCCTGACCGCGTTCGACCTTGGGCAGCAGCGTTTCCTTGTCCGCCAACTCCGCTTGGGGATCGTCCGAACCTTCGACATAAGCGCGGAGGAAGCCGGGAAAATCGATCGTCTTGCCGCTAACCTGGAACACGGCCTCGCCGCCTTCGACCGCAATCATGATCCGCCGGCCGCGAGCGTCGGCCATCTGGCTGGCAATCGTCCGTTTCCAGATCAACTCGAACAGGCGGAATTGGTCGCTGTCCAACTCGCCGCGTACCGATTCGGGCAACCGAAAAGGATGGCCGGCGGGCCGGATGGCCTCGTGCGCCTCTTGGGCGTTCTTGACTTTCGATGCATACGTTCGCGGTGCCTCGGGCAGGAAATCCGGGCCATATTCCGAGCGGACCAGTTCGCGAGCCGCTTCGATCGCCACCTGCGCCAAGGTGGTCGAGTCGGTACGCATGTAGGTGATGTAGCCGTTTTCGTACAGGTTCTGCGCCAGACTCATCGTCTTGCGGGCCGTGAAACCCAGTTTGCGGTTGGCCTCCTGTTGCAGCGTGCTGGTTGTGAACGGTGGCGAAGGCCGGGAGGTGTACGGCCGGTCGTCGAGCGTTGCAACCCGAAAGTCGGCAGTTTGCAGACGTTGGGCTAACTGGGATGCCTCTTGTTGGCCCAGCACCAGCAGGTTTGGGTCCTTGATTTTGCCGGTCTTGGCATCGAAATCCTTGCCGGACGGGATACGGCGGCCGCCGACCGAAACCAGGGTCGCCTCGAATTCGTGCCCCTCGGGGGTGACGAATTCAGCGATCAAATCCCAATAGCTAGCGGACACGAACGCCTGCCGCTCGCGTTCCCGCTGGACGATCAGTCGCACGGCCACGCTTTGGACGCGGCCCGCGGACAGTCGGGGGCCGATTTTTCGCCACAGCAACGGCGAGACCTCGTAGCCGTACAGCCGATCCAGAATCCGCCGCGCCTCCTGGGCTTTGACCAGCCCTTCGTCGATCTGCCGCGGGTTCCGCAGCGCCTCGTGGATCGCTTCCTCGGTGATCTCGTGAAACACCAGGCGATGCACGGGGACTTTGGGCCGCAGGACTTCGTACAGATGCCAGCTGATGGCTTCGCCTTCGCGGTCTTCGTCCGTCGCCAGATACAGGTCTTTCGCATCTTTCAGGGCCGCGCGAAGCTTGGTGACCTGTTTTTTCTTGTCGGAGGGAATGATATAGATCGGCGTAAAGTCCTGATCGACATTCACCCCCAAGTAGGCCCATTCCTCGTCCTTGAACTCGTCCGGCACTTCTTTTGCACCTTGCGGCAAGTCGCGGATGTGGCCAATACTGGCTTCGACCGCGAATTCGTTGCCCAGGAACTTGGCAATCGTACGCGCCTTGGCAGGCGATTCGACGATGACCAAAGATTTCGCCCCTTTTTCCGCCGCTTTTTTTGCCATGATTCCTCAACCATATTCGACCCAAGCTGCACAAATCTTCCACTTTAGCCGGTTGCCGACATTCTGTTCGTGAGGCCCTACGAGGGTCGGCAATTCACGGGGGAACGAGTCCGACAAGGCTTTTTGGGATTGTATTTACGTCAAATGGCGCTACAATCTGCGGCTTTGTTGGACGGTGTTCGTCGCGCTAACAAGGCATTGCATTAACATCCGACAGGGAATGCTGTCAAGGGATGGTGCGTGTACTTTACGTGGTGGGTGCCCCCAAGTTCGAGGCCGTTAGGCAGTTTGAGGAAGTCCGCGAATGTCCAGTCCGCTCTCCTTTTTCCGTCGCAATCAGAAGGTCATGTTGGCCGTGTTCGGCGTCCTGATCATGCTCACGTTTGTGGTGGGCGACTATCTTTTGCAGTACGGAGGACCGAGCGGCACCAGCTCTGTCGCCGACGAGGTGGTCGTTACATGGAAACACGGCAAGATCGACGAGGGCGAGTTGTGGGCCATCCGGGACGCCCACAACCTGACCGTTCGCTTCTTGGATCTGCTGGTGCAGAAGACGATCGAAGCGCAAGGCCAACCCAAGGGCCTGGGCGTGGTCGTCATGAACGGCCGCGTATTCGACCCGGGAATCCCGCGGTCTTATGCCGAGGAAGACCTGGTTCAAACCGTGATCCTGGCCCGCAAAGCGCAAGACCTCGGCCTGCGGATCAGCGACGCGGCGCTCGACGAGTTTCTCGACACCTTGACCGACGACGTCGTGCCGCGCAGTCAATTCGGCGCCTTGCTGCAAGAAGCCACGCAAGGCCGGCTTGATCGGTCGCAATTGTTCGATCAGTTGCGGATGGAGCTGGCCGCCCAGCACATGCGGATGATGGCCGGCAGCGGATTATTCGCCATGTCGCCCAGCCTCGCTTGGGATGGCTTTAATCGCTTGAATCGCCGAGTGAAAGCGGAGTTGCTGCCGTTGGCCGTCGCGGATTTTGAAGGTCAGGTTACCGGGCAGCCGACCGGGGCCCAGATTGCCGCGTTGTACGAAGAAGGCAAGGACCGCTATCCGTTTCCCAACAGCCCGGAGGCCGGGTTCAAGCGGCGTCCTAAAATCGCTTTTCAGTACTTGAAAGCCGACTTCGAAAAATTCGCCCAGGAACAGATGGCGGCCGTCACCCAAGAGAAAATCGAAGAGTATTACGAGAACAACAAGAGCGATTTCAAGGTCCCCGATCAAGCCCCTGACGAAGAGCCCGAGCCGACGGATGCGATGCCCGGCGATGAAACGCCAACAGAAGCGCCGACAGAAGCGCCAGCAGACGCCCCGCCGGCAGAAACGATGCCGGAAACGGCTCCTGCGGACTCCGAGCCCGCGAAACCAGCCGAGCCGACGACGACGGACGACGCCAAGGAAGCGGCTGCGGAACAGCCGCCCGCCGAAGCCCCGCCCGCCGAGCCGGCCGCCAAGGACGGGGAGCTTAACCTCGACGCGCCCGGCACCAGCCCGACTCCGGCGCCGGAAGGCGAATCGAAACAGTCGCGTCGGGACGAGCCACAACGCCGTGAGCAAACGGTTTTCGTCAGTTACGCCGGCGAGGAACCGGTCGCAGAAATGCCCGGGGATGCGGCGGCTGGGGAGACCGCGACTGGGGATGCGGCGCCTGGGGATGCGGCGGCTGGGGAGACGGTCGAGCCGCCCGTGCAGTACAAACCGTTGTCCGAGGTCGAGGCGGAGATCCGCCGCAGCTTGGCTCGCGCGCCGGCTCAGGACCAGGTGACCGCCGCGCTCAAAGCCGCGCGGACGGAAGTCGACAAGTACTTCCGCACTCACGCCTCTTGGCAAGCGAGCGCCAAGTCCAAGACGCGAACTCCGGAACCTCCCCCGCTGGATCTGAGGCAATTGGCGCAGCAGCATGGGCTGATTGCCGGCGAGACGCCGCCGGTCGACGAATTGGAGATCGCCGATTACGAATTGGGCAAAGCGTTCCGATTCAGCTTTGCGGGCAACCAGTTCCGCCGTGAGTCGTTCGCCGAGATCGCTTTCAGCGACCGCCAACCCCTGTTCAAGTCCGATCAGATCCGGTCGTTTGAAATTGACGTCGAGTTCCTGTACTGGAAAACCAAAGAGGAAGAGGCTTTCGTTCCCAAATTGGCGGACGTTCGCGACGAGGTCATCAACGCCTGGAAGCGTGGCGAAGCATTTCAGATCGCCAAGGCCGAGGCGGAAAGAATGGCCAAAACATTACCGGGCGACAAGCCGTTGCGGGAGTCTTTGGGCGAAGCCCAGGCTCCGAACGTGATCGAGCCGCCGGAGTTCACTTGGCTGACTCGGGGCTCGCTGCCGATGGGCTCGGGCGCCCCGATGTTGAACGCTGTCGAAGGCGTCGAGTTCCCCAGTCACGATTTCATGCGCGCCGTGTTTGCCTTGAAACCAGGCGAGGTCGGCGTGGCAGCCAACGGCCCCCAGACCACCGTGTATGTGGCCCGTATTGCCGCTGAATCGCCCGACGAGGAAACTCGCCGCCAGCTGTTCGCCGAGGGCGGAGTGACCGGGGAAATGAATTTCCTGGCACGCGTGGAATTGCAGACCTTCTTCAGCCAGTGGTATCGCGACTTGGAGCAGGAAATGAAGCTGCACTGGAACCGCCCGCCCCAGGGGATGCAGATGGTCGAGTAGCAAACTTTCCCAAGCCGGGTGTTTGACGCACGGAAAAAAATCGACGTTCTCGCCAGTTGACTCGACAGCCGCGAGAAAACCGTCCATAATGAATCACGACGTAAGCCGTTTGATGTCCTGAAGGACATCGATGATCGTCCAGCTAACGCTGGCCTACGAGTTGGAAGCGGCGTCTTGCGTCCGGCTGGCTTCGAGCCCCACTCTCTGCCCGCCGCACGCCTCCGCTCGGCAGGCAGCGATTTTTGCAACGGGTGACTGCTATGCGACACGTCCTTGTTTTCGCTGGTGTCGGTCTCTGGATTGCCGTTCTGTCGGGTTGCGGCGGCGGCGGCGATTCTGCCTCTGCCCCAACCGTGGCTGACAGTGCCACGCCCGGGATGACGCCCGGCATGACGCCCGGCGATTCGTCCGCCGGAGCGTCTCCGACTCCCGGCGGCTATGATCCCGCCGCGCAGGGAGCGTCAACCACGGGTTCCAGTATGCCGGGTTCGCCCGGTTACGGTCCTGGCCCCCAGGGCTCGGGGACCACCGGCCCCGGCATGTCTCCCGACGGCAGTTCATCAGACATGTCCGTGGATTCGTCTGCTTACCAACAGCAGATGTACAGCGGGGCGCCGGGCACTCAGGCGCCAGGGACGATGCCTTCCGGCAGCGCTCCGTCGTCTTCCATGCCCGGGTATGGTCCGAGCGGTCCGATGCCCGACGGCTCTTCGGGGCCGCAAAGCGTCTATCCGGGCGGAACGCCGCCCCCAGGTTATGGTCCGGGCGGTATGATCCCCGGCAGCTCTTCTGAGCCGTCGGCCGTTTATCAGGACGGGACAATGCCGCCGGGTTACGCGCCTCCAGGTTACGCACCGCCGGGTTATCCCCCGCAGGGTTACTCCCCCCAGGGGATGCCCTCGGATTCCTCGCAGTCTCCGTCGGGCGAACCATCGCCTGGCTATGGTTCTGGCTATCCGGGCGCCGGGGGCATGCCGGGCCAGCAGCCCCCCAAGCCGTTGACGCTGGCAGAAAAAGCTGTCTTGGCGTTTCGCCAGGGACGAGACCAGGACGCCATTGCCTATCTGTGCGCCCAAGGCATCACCGCGGAAGCGGATGAAGCGAAAGAGGTGCTGGACAAAATGGGCTGGATCGGTCCACTGAAACGTCCCGCCATGACCGTGCGTTGGGGGATCGCGCTGATGTACGTCCCGTTGCGGAACTACAACGGCAGCATCTTTCCCATTGGCACGACGCAGAACGTCCAGATCCGAGGGGTTGCGGGTCAGGCGCCCGGCGGCCAGCCGATGGGAGGCATGGGCGAGATGGCGGGGGGCCAAGCCGGCATGGCAGGCGGCACCGCGAGCCATCCGCTGCTGCAGCAATTGACCGGCGAACTAGGGACCAAGGTGATTGCGCAGCTTCAGGAGCGGATCACCCGCGGCGACTTTGGCCAAGTCATGGAGTCGTTGGGGAAAGCGGCCGCGCCTGGAGCTGGTGGCGCAGCGCCCGGGATGGGCATGGGCATGTCCGGCTATGGCGAGTCCGGTGGCGGCATGGGCAGCGGCGGCATGGGCAGCGGCATGGGGTATGGGGCCCCCGGCGCGGGTTCCGGCGGCCTCGGTCAACCACAAGGCGCCCCGTCAGCCGACGCCGCTCCGTTGGCCCCGGGAATCGTCTTCTTGGGCACGGTGACCGCCAAAGACATGCGTCAAAAGGCGCAGAAAGCCGGCGTCGACGTGATCTGCGTCTTTGATATCGTCGTCACGCCGATTCCCAAACAGCAACTGCTCAAGAACGAAACGACGATTCGGTTGCATGATTTGACGCAAACCAGGGAGTTATTCGAGTCGAAGACGCTGAACAATATCCAGGTCCAAGTCGAGCGTGTGGAGAAGAAAAGCGATCAGGATCCGGTTGACCGAGAGTTGGAGTCGTTGTTCAAGTTTGTGGACGCGAATTGGAAGATGAGCCCGCTGCCGGCTGAATGGAAAGCCGAGGAGGTGCTGAATCGCTTGCGAGGCGTGCTTGCCGAGACCCATGAGAACCCGTTGCCCGTGCTGGCCGAGGCTCGCATGTATCAGACGCGAGGACTGTTACAGGATACCCATTTCCTGTCGGCCTGTCGCAAGGTGTTGGGCGAACCCGACGGCACCCAGCTGGTCAATGGTTCGGCGGAGGAAAAACTGGAAATCGTCGCCAAGTGGCTGCCGAAGGAGCCGTAACACGGAGCCGTAACGTTGGAGTCCGGGCTTCAACCTGTTCCCTTGGCGGCCCATGACATCGGTCAGTCCAGTTGCCGCATAAACAGGCTGAACACGATCACGGCAAGCATGACCAGGGCCATCCAACGTTCCGGTCCGGTTCCGGAGAACCCGACGATCAACAGGGCCAGCGAGAACAGGCAGGCGCCCAGCCAGAAGATCCCCTCCCGCCAGAAGCTGCCCAGGGCTTGCGTGACTTGAGCATCGCGAGCGGCGGTGCTCAGTTGGCGCAGCTCGCCGGCCCGCAGCTGGTTCAGCTCGGCTTGTTTCGCTTCGTTCAGCGTCTGCAGTTGCTCGGCGAGCAAGTCGCGCCGGCCGCGTTCTTCCGCGGACGGATTGCTTTTCGCCTGTAGACCGTGCAACTCTTGTTCGATGCCCTGTTTCTGGCGGTCCCACTCGTCCTGGAAATCGCTCTCGGCCTGCGTGGCTCGGGCTTGGGTCCGCGCCACGTGCCGTTCGCCCAAGCGATCGCAGCCGCGGGACATGAGAATCAGCAGCAGTCCGACCAGCAATAACGGCTGTCCCAGAAACGCCGCGAATCGGAAGATCTCCAGGGGCCGTTTGACGTCAAACCGCATCTGGATCGAGCGCGGTTTCGCTTCCGGCGCAGGACTGGCGGGAACGGTCGCTTTGGCCGCTTTGGGCGATTTCAGCTTGGCATCGGCTATCGCGGAGGCCCCGGGCGTAGCGGACGGCGTTGCCGGGGCGGCTTGATCGAACAAACCGGAGACTTCGCTCGCCGCCGTCCAATCCTCCATCCCTTCCTTCCAGACCAGATCCTCGGGCTTCAGGTTGCCCGTCCCGATCAGGGCCCGTAGTTGGGCTTCCGTAATCGGCCCCCGTTCCACATCCCCGTCCGCAAAATACCACACTGCATCCGCCATCAGCCCACCCATTCCACCGCCGAATCCCCGGTTCAAATCGCGGCTTTCCGGGATCACCCCTCGCCGCGGAGCCCATTATCGCCAGACGATACACGGCATACAAGCACCGTCCAAATGAATCCCCCCGGGGCTTACATTCGCCGGGCCAGGTAGTTAGAATGTGCCGATTGCAGAAATCTGTCTATCCAGCTGGCAGCGGTGTTTTTATGAAAGTTGCTGTTCTCAAAGAAACTTTTCCCGGCGAGCGGCGCGTGGCACTCGTGCCGGCCAGTGTCCCTGCGCTGGCGAAAGCCGGCGCGGAAGTGGTGGTGGAGTCGGGAGCCGGTTCGGCAGCCGGGTTTTCCGATGCAGAATACACCCAAAAAGGGGCTAGCGTGGTCGGCGGCCGCGAGGCCGCTTTGGCGGCAGACGTGCTGTTGCAAGTCCGTTGCTTGGGAGCCAATCCGCAGGCCGGCCGGGCCGACCTGGCCCACTTCCGACCTGGCCAAATCGTGGTGGGGATGTGCGATCCGCTGGGAGCCCCCGAGGCGATTCGTGAAATCGCCGGGACGGGCGCAACGCTGTTCGCCTTGGAACTGATCCCCCGCATCACGCGGGCTCAAAGCATGGACGTGTTGTCGAGTATGGCCACCATCGCCGGCTATCGTGCGGTGTTGCTGGCAGCGGTTGAATTGCCGAAGATGTTCCCGTTGATGATGACGGCCGCCGGCACGCTCACCGCCGCTCGCGCGTTTGTGATCGGCGCGGGGGTTGCCGGCCTGCAGGCGATCGCCACGGCCAAACGCCTGGGAGCCATTGTCTTGGCCTACGACGTCCGTTCCGCCTGCCGGGAGCAGGTCAGCAGCTTGGGCGGCAAGTTTGTCGAACTGGAATTGGAAGCCGGCCAGTCGGAAGACCAGGGCGGATACGCCAAAGCGATGGGAGAAGAATTTTATCGCAAGCAGCGGGAACTGATGACCCGCGTCGTGGCGGACAGCGACATCGTCGTCACCACAGCGGCGATTCCGGGCAAGAAGTCGCCCGTGCTGATCACCAAGGAAGCGGTGGCCGGGATGCGGACGGGCAGCGTGATCGTCGACCTGGCGGCCGAACGCGGCGGAAACTGTGAGTTGAGCCGGGCGGACGAACGCGTGCAAGAGCACGGCGTGACGATCCTGGGGCCCACCAACCTGCCTTCGGAAATTCCCCACCCGGCGAGTATGATGTTGTCCAACAACGTAACCAAGTTCCTGCAGAACTTGATCAAGGGCGGCCAGGTCAACGTGAACCTGCAGGACGAGATCATCCGCGACACGCTGACCACCCGCGACGGCGACGTGTTTCATCCGCGGATTCGCGAATTGCTCGGCTTGGGGGCGCTCGCCGCCGAACCGCCCTCTGACAGCGTTCCTCAACCACCCCCGTCGGCCTGAGCGAGTAGGGAGAGAGTATCGATGACAGCCGTTCGGATTGTTCGTCCGCTTTGTCTGCTGGTCCTGGGCCTTTGCGTGGCGTTTGCCGTGACCGGCGTGGCGACGGGGGCCGGCGACGCCGCACCCGCCGCCGACGGTGCCGCATGTGCCGCGGGGCATACGGCGTCCGGAGCCGTGGGCCTGAGCATGTCGACCCGCGCCTTGATCGCCAGCTTGACGATCTTCGTGCTGGCCATGCTCGAAGGTTTCGACGTGATCACCAAAGTGCCGCCGACGTTGCACACGCCGCTGATGTCGGGCTCGAACGCGATCAGCGGCATCACCGTCGTCGGGGCGCTGATCGCCTCCGGCGCGGAACAAGTCGGTCTGGCGACGGTGTTGGGAACCGCCGCAGTCGCCTTTGCCATGCTCAACGTGGTGGGCGGTTTTCTCGTGACGCATCGTATGCTCAAGATGTTCAAGAAGAAGTGACGGAAGCTCCACTGTGAATACCACTGTGCCTGTCCTCGTTGAATTGTCCTATATTCTGGCCGCCGTACTGTTCATCTTCGGCCTGAAGATGATGTCGCATCCGCGAACGGCGGTTCGCGGCAACTTGCTCGGCTCGCTGGGGATGTTGATCGCCATCGTGGTGACCCTGCTCAGCGCAGGCGTTGTGCGGTTCGAGTACATCCTGATCGGCATCCTGATCGGCTCGGTCGCCGGTGCCTGGATGGCTCTCAAGGTGCCCATGACGGCCATGCCGCAGATGGTCGGCCTGCTGAACGGGTTTGGCGGCGGCGCTTCGGTGCTGGTGGCGGGTGCCGAGTTGCTGCGGGGCGACGTAGCGGGTGTCGATCACCATGTGATGCTGATCGCCACCGCCGTCTCCGGGATCATCGGCACCGTGACGTTCTGGGGCAGCCTGGTGGCCTTTGGCAAGCTCCAAGAGCTGAAGATGTTCAAAAAGTCGTTCAGCCTGCCGGGACAGCAAGCGCTGAACGCGCTGCTGTTTGCCGTGGCCCTGGGCTTGGCAGCCTGGTTGGTCCTTGGCGAACCGGGTTACGCGCCGTGGATCTATCTGGCGATCGTCCTCGTGACGGCGGTGTTGGGCGTGTGTCTGGTCAGTCCCATCGGTGGCGCCGACATGCCCGTGGTCATCGCCCTGTTGAATTCCTACTCGGGCTTGGCCGCATGCGCCACGGGATTTGTCATCAACAACAGCGTGCTGATCATTGCCGGTTCGCTGGTCGGGGCCTCGGGCCTGATCCTCAGCAAGATCATGTGCAAGGCCATGAACCGTTCGCTGGCCAACGTCCTGTTCGGCGTGATGGAAGCCGGTTCGCTGGCAGGCAGCGAGGACGAGTTCTACGCCACGGTCCGCAGCACGACGGCAGACGATATCGCCATGCTGTTGGACGGCGCCCAGCGGGTGGTGTTCGTGCCGGGGTACGGGATGGCGGTCGCCCAGGCGCAACACGCGGTTCGCGACCTGGGCAAGTTGATCGAGGAACGTGGCGGGACCGTCGAGTATGCGATTCATCCCGTCGCCGGCCGCATGCCGGGGCACATGAACGTGCTGTTGGCCGAGGCGGATGTCGACTACGAACAGCTGAAGGAAATGGACCAGATCAATCCCACGATGGAAACGGTCGACGTGTGTATCGTGATCGGGGCCAACGACGTAGTGAATCCCTTGGCCAAGACCGATCCGAACAGCCCGATCGCCGGCATGCCGATTATCGACGTGGACAAAGCGCGGACCGTGGTGGTGATCAAGCGGAGTCTCAGTCCGGGCTTTGCCGGCATTCCCAATCCGCTGTTCGGAGCCCCGAACACCCTGATGTACTTTGCCGACGGTCAGAAAGCGATCCTGAATATCGTGACGGCGGTCAAGGAGCTGTGATTGCCGGTACGTCAGCCTGGAAAGGCGGAGGGATCCGTCATGGACGAAGCGGCCGAAACCACCCAGCCGCTGAGCGTGTCGCAACTGACGTTGCGGATCAAGCAATCGTTGGAGGCCGAGTACACGTCGGTCTGGGTCAACGGCGAATTATCCGATGTCTCGCGCCCGCAGTCCGGGCACGTCTACCTGACGTTGAAGGACGAAACCGCCCAGATCCGCGGCGTCATCTGGCGGAGCGTGGCGTCGCGTCTGGGCTTTGATCTGCAGGACGGCCAGCAGGTCATCTGCTGTGGGGACATCGACGTTTACCCGCCCCGCGGCGTGTACCAGCTGATCATCCGCCGCATCGAGCCGTTGGGCATTGGGGCGCTGCAGTTGGCGCTGCGCAAGCTGCACCAACGGTTAGCTGCCGAGGGCCTGTTCGATCCCGCTCGCAAGCGGCCCTTGCCGCGGTTTCCGCGGCGGATCGCGTTGGTGACCAGTCCCACGGGCGCCGCCGTGCGAGATTTTCTGGAGGTGCTCCGCCGCCGTTGGCGGGGCGTGCAAGTGCTGATCATTCCCGCCAAGGTCCAGGGCGAAGGCGCCGCGCAGGACCTCGTGCATGGCATCCGTCTGGCGAACGCCTTGGCCGAGCCGCCGGACGTCCTGGTCGTCGGTCGCGGCGGCGGCAGTTTGGAAGACCTGTGGTGTTTTAATGAAGAGCCCGTGGTGCGGGCGATTCACGCCTCGCGGATTCCCGTGGTTTCGGCCGTCGGACACGAGATCGACGTGACCCTGTCCGATCTGGTCGCCGATGTGCGGGCGCTGACGCCCAGCGAAGCCGCTTCCTTGGTGGCGCCCGCGGCGGACGAAGTCCGCGCCGGGTTGGACGGGATGCGGGCGCGGCTAGCCGCCGCGCTGCGGGCTCGAGCCTCCGATTCCCGCGCGCGATTGGACGCCCTGGCCCAGCATCGCGTCTTCCGGCGTCCGTTCGACCGCATCCACGATCTGGCTCGGCAACTGGACGACCTGGAACTAAGGGCCCAGCGGGCCATCAACTACCAGTGTTCGCGGCACCGCGACCGCTTGGCCGCACTGGCCGCACGGCTCGAGTCGCTCAGCCCCTTGGGCGTACTGGCTCGCGGCTACAGCGTGACGCAGCACACGGCCACTCGCCAGGTCGTGACGGACGCCGCCGCGTTGGCGGTGGGCGACATGCTGACGTCGCGTTTCGCGCAAGGACAAGCGATCAGCCGCGTTACGGAGATTCAGCCGGTGGACGAGCGGCCCGAGAACGCGTAACGCAGAGCAAATGGAAAAGGCTCCGACGTACAGAATTCAATTTTGCCGGACATCGGCTTCACCATATCGCTGACGGCGTGCCCGGCAAAATTGAATTCTGTACGTCGGAGCCCAACCCGCAACTCGCGTCTGGTTCAGCAATCGCAGGCGGCGTCGACCAACTCGAACAGGGACTGCGTTTTGACAATGGCCAGATCTTCCGGAAAGGTGTGAAACGCCTGCACCAGCAGACTGCGCTCGCGGGTTTCCAGTTGGATGTAGCTGAGCGCTCCCAGCGTCATGCGGCCGCCGCCGTCGAACGTGTACAACAAGCCCGACCGCTTGGCATCCAGCAGCAGATCTTGCTGGAACGCCCAGAAAATGTCCGCTTCGGCGATCTCCAACTGGAAGCCCATCTGATACGACGCACAGCGGCAGCGGTGCAGATCGTGATGCTCGCCCTTCAAGCGATGGCACAACAGGCGGCGCGTCTTGGGCAAAGGGTTTTGCGCGGCGGCGGCGACTTCGGTCAGCGTCAGATTGCCGTACCGCCACGTGATCACGTGGCCACCGCTGGTGATGTCGATCTTGGCCTGATACACGCCGCGTTCCACGCGACGCGAGCGATAGATCTGGAATAACTCCGGGTGCAGGGGACGGCCGTAAAGTTGAAACGTCAGCTCCGCGACTTTCGGTCTGGTGGTCAGCACGAACACGATTCCTTGTCACTCGTCGGTGGATGATTGGAATGAAAACGAACGACGATGGATGAATCAACGCCCGCATTATAAGGCGGAATCAGCGCCGCGACAAAGCCACTTTCGAAACGAAAAAATTTGTTCGGGGGGGGTGCCTTGACAAACGCGCGCGAAACACTCCCGACTCTACACGATCAGCGTGAACAGGTCATACGCGGCGTGGGTGCCGACGGTTACCCCGAACCCCCGCAACACGAACAGCGCGGAAAACGTCAAGCCTGCCAGCAGACGAAATACGAACGTGGACCAGGCAAATATTTCGCCGTGCCCGGTCGCGAAATGCCAACCCAGCAGGGTCACGTCAAGGCGATAGTGCGCGGCGGCGAACAACAGGCTGGTCGCCAGGGCTCCCGTCACCCAGCTGGCGCGCCACGACAATCCGGCCCAACGGCAAACGCTTGCGGCGCCGGACAGCAGCAGCAGTCGAAAGAAAACTTCCTCGTAGATTCCGGCACCCAGGTAAGCGATCACCACCGCGGCCAACGGCTCTCCGCCGTCGGCGGCATCGGCCGCGCACGCCGCCAAGCCGCCTGCAAACAAACGGCCCTGCCAGCCGGCCACCAGCACCAGCAGAAACCCGAACACGAGCGACTCGAGCAACATGCCGTACAGCACGCCCCAATTCAAACGCCACGGCTGCTGGGCAAGATAGTGCCAAGCCAGCAGCAGCCCGCAGGTGACGATCGGCAGCAGGAAGTACTGGGTGAATCCCAGCAGATCCAGCAAGCCGCGGAGCCAGACGTCCGCCGCGTTGCGGATCGCATCCGGGCCCAGCCACAGCACGCCGGCTTCGTATGTCAGCAACAGCGGCGCGACGAACACCAGACCGGCCAAAGGCCGCGCCGATTCGTGCCAGTACCCGGACTTTGCTTGCGCTGCTACCGCTTCCATCTTGACCGTCATGGCAGAAAGTTCACTCGTCACTAGGGCTCAAGTTGTGGCTCAAACGCAGCGCCAAGTCCAACGCTTCCGGCGCGGCGACGATGCGCTGTTCCAACTGGGCATCGCGAACGGCGTCGAGGATGCGCCGGTAGTCCGGGCCGGGGGGGATGCCCAAGCGTTGCAGGTCGTTGCCGGTGATCAACGGCGGCGGATTCAGTTGGCCCATCGGCCGCGCCAGGCATTCTGCCGCCTCGTCGATGTCGGTGGTGTGGCCGTCCACGACCTCGGCCACGGCACGGCCGTAGCTCACCAGATCGGCGGCGCCATCCTGAATCAGGATCCGTTGCAGTTGCGGCCATGGCAGGCTGCGGGCCGCGCGAATCGCCGTCTCGTGTCGCAGCAGGAATTCGGCCTCCTTACGATCCGCAACGGTCAGTTTCAGCCGTCGGCACAGCGGCTCGATATCGCCCACCCCGCCGGACTCGCCGCGAAACGCTTCGCGAATCAGTGCCGCCAGCGCCACCGAGAACGCGGACGTTTTCAGGCCGCGAAGAATGGCCCTCGTGGTCTGCCAAGCGGCGGGCGGCAACGCGGGCGGCGATTCGCCCGGCGACGCGGGCAGCAACGGCGGAACGAGAACGCTCAACTCGGGAAAAACAACCGTCAACAAGCCGGAGGTCGCCAGCAGTTCGACGGCGCGGGCACGGTGCGGGTCGACCAGCATCCGCCGCACCTCGCCCCCGATCCGCTCGGCGCTGACCACCACGATGTCCCCCGCGTGCTGCTGAATGGCTGCCAGCGTGCCGGGGTCGAGCGTGAACTGGAAGGTGGCCGCAAATCGCACGGCGCGCAGCATCCGCAATTTGTCCTCGGCAAATCGAGCGGTCGGGTCGCCGATCGCCCGCACCAAACGGCGTTGCAGATCCTGCTGTCCGCCCACGTAATCCACGACACGCTGTTCCAGCGGATCGAAGAACATGCCGTTGATGGTGAAATCGCGGCGCAGGGCATCCTCGCGATCGTTGCAAAACGTCACCTGGTCCGGATGCCGGCCGTCGCTGTAGCCGCCGTCGCGGCGAAACGTCGCGACTTCGATCGGTCCGGCGCCGCGCGGGCCGAGGATCGTGATCACGCCGAATGCCTGGCCGATGGCCAGCGTCTGGCGGCGCCCGAACACGGCTCGGATCTGCTCCGGCGCCGCATCGGTCGCCACATCGTAATCCTTCGGCTCCAGTCCCAGCAGCCGATCGCGGACGCACCCGCCCGCCCACAACGCGTCAAATCCCGCTTCGCGCAGGCGGCGAACCACCTCGACTGCAAATTCGCGCGCGCGTTGGGGATCGGGCGGGGACATCGCAAGGTCTCAAGGGGGAAACGACACTGCTCGGCGCAACCAGCCGTTGTCGGAATAACACCAGCGCGCGGTAGCCAGTGTACCACAGTCCGGCCGAATGAGAACCCCGACACACGTGGACGGCGCAAGCTTCAAGGACAATCAAGGAGAGAGTCCACGTCGTTGAACGCGCGTCAGAGACCACCGCCCGTGCAGCAGGAACGCGAAGTCGGCCGCGCTCTTCGGTGCCACGCCGTGGGCCTTGAACCGCTGGTAGCCGGCGCGGATGGCGGCCTCGTCGAGCCCTTCGCCAGCCCGCAGGCCGCGGACGTATTCCGTAATCGCGTCCCGCTCGTCGATGAACTTGGAATCGGCCGCAATCCGCCCGATCAGTTGCTCGCGTCTGAGCCTGGGACGCCGGGCGCCGGACAGACTAGCGCGCCGAGAAGCTTGAGCGGCGGTTCGGTAGATGGTAAGATCCTGCCTGGGTCCACGTAGCCCTTTCTCCGAGACGGGCCCCGAGTCTCGGAGAGACTCGCCCACGTGAATTCCCCCATGTGAAATTTCCCCCCTCGACCCGGGAGCCCTGCGATGCTCGCCCACCGCTGTCTTTCGATCGGTTTGATTTCGATGTTCGCACTTCCCCTCGCGTCTGTCCCCGAGGTTCGCTCGGCCGATCACGCCGCGGTCCGGGGCCTCGATGGCCAAGTGGCCAAACAGGTCCTGACCTTGCCGGAGACGGACGAAAACCTGCTGCGGCCGGATGCCTGGCGGCCTTGGCAGTCAGGCTTCGTCCGCGACGGCGAAATGTTGGTCTGCGATAACGGCGACGAACGGCAGGCCCAGCGCGGCGCCAGTCAAACGGTGATCCTGAACCAGACCCGCCCCGAGCCGATCGTGGCAACGGCGTGGAGCAAGGCCGAAGACGTGACCGGTACGCCGGGTCCGGATTACGCGCTGTACCTGGACCTGGTCTATCAGGATGGCACGCCGTTGTGGGGCCAAGTCGCGCCGTTCGCCACCGGCAGCCACGACTGGCAGCGGAGGCAGGTGATCGTGTTTCCGGAGAAGCCCGTGCGGTCGTTGGCCTTCCACCTGCTGTTGCGCAATCACGGCGGCAAGGTCTGGTTTCGCGAGCCGGCGCTGCAGGTGATGAGCACGCCCCAGTCGGCATGCCGGTTCGAGGGCGTGCCGGTCTTGGTGCAAGACGCGGCGCGAGCCGGGTTTCAAGTTCGCGACGTGGCCGCCGGTTCGGACTTTGTGCGGATCGAGCGCCAGGCGTTGGACCTGCAACTGAGTTGGAAACAAGCGGAACAGGGCGGCGCGACGTTTGTCGAAGCCGAGTTGCGCGACACCAGCGGCCGCGATCGGGCGGTCACCTTGGTCTATGCGGTGCCCGTACCGGCAGACGCGTCGCGCTGGCTGCACGATCTGCGATCCGGCGAGCCCGTTCAAGCGGGACGCGAGTACGTCAACGCAACGTCCTTCCGCGCCGGCGCCGGCCGCCTGTCTCGCTATCCGTTGGCCGCCGTGGCCGGCGACCAGTGCGGGACGGCCGTGGCTATCGACCCGGCGTATCCGGCCTTTTTCCGCGCCGCGTATCACGCTGGCTCGGAGGAACTGTACCTGGTCTACGACATCGGCTTGGCGCCGGAGAAACCCACCGCCCGGATTCGGCTGTGTCATTACACGTTCGATGCAACGTGGGGCTTCCGCGCTGCGTTGGCCCGCTACTACGAGTTGTTCCCCGACGCCTTCCGCTGCCGCACGCCGCAACAGGGAATATGGATGCCGTTCGCCAAGATCAGCCGCGTCGAGGGCTGGGAGGATTTCGGCTTCAAATTCAAAGAGGGCCACGACGAGACGGCTTGGGACGACGCCCACGACATGCTCACGTTCCGGTACACCGAACCCATGACCTGGTGGATGACCATGCCGCCGGAGATGCCGCGGACGATCGAAGCCGCGGTGGCCGAGGCCCGACGGCGGGCGGGCGAACAGCCAGCGGACGGGCGGCAAGACCGCAACGCGCAAGCGCTGCTGACCAGCGGTTATCACAACGCCGAAGGCCAGTTCCCCGCGCGGCTGCTGGACACGCCCTGGTGCAACGGCGCGGTATGGAGTATGAACTCGATGCCCGGCATCGCGGGCGAGGTCACGGATTTCAACAACCAATGGAACCAGAGACTCCGGGACCAGCTGTACGGCCCGAATCGCAAAGGCGATTTGGACGGCGAGTACATCGACTCCAGCGAAGGCTACGTGACCGACGAACTCGATTTCCGCCGCGATCACCTGGCCGCCGCCGACACGCCGCTGACCTATGCCCCGGAGACTTTTCAACCGGCCATCTTTCGCGGCCTGATCGCCTTTGAATACATCCGGGGTATCGCCCGCGACGTTCACGCGATGGACAAGCTGATGATGGCCAACAGCACCCCGATCCGGCTATGCTGGCTGGCGCCGCTGTTGGAAGTCCTGGGCACCGAGACGGATTGGAATCCCGGCGGCCGCTGGCGGCCGATGTCGGATGCCGAACTGCTGTATCGCCGCGCGTTGTGCAAAGGCAAGCCGTTCTGCTTCTTGATGAACACCGAGTTCGAGCGGTTCCCGCCGGAGTTGGTCGAGCGGTACATGCAGCGTTCGCTGGCCTACGGCATGTTCCCCGGCTTCTTCAGTCACAACGCCTCGCAGGGCCACTATTTCACGCGGCCCGAGTTGTACAATCGCGACCGGCCGCTGTTCAAGAAGTACGTCCCCCTGTGCCGCCGCGTGGCCGAAGCCGGCTGGGAGCCGATCACCGGGGCGCGCACCAGCGACGAGAACGTGTACGTCGAACGTTTCGGTGACCGCTACCTGACGGTCTTCAACGACAGCTCGGAATCTCGCACGGCCACGATCCGTTTGGACACCCCCGCCGCGTCCGCCAGCCGCGAACTGGTGAGCGACACGTCCGTCACTTGGACCGATGGCGCCGCGACGCTGACCTTGGCCGCCGAAGGCGTGGCGGTGATCGACTTGAAACCGTAGGCGCCCGTATCGCCATCGGAGCCTTCAACCATGCGGCGCATTCGCTCGGTTTTCGTGGGCTCGTCCAGCATGTCCTCCGAGGCGGCCTAACCAACCCCAACCATCGGCTTGATGACAGATAGGGCGTCAACAGGGGCACGGGAATCATCCACCGCTTCAGACCCCGCTGGCGTGCGTATTCGTGCATGATCTGCCCGTACGAAACCTGATCGGGACCGCCGACGGAGCCCGTCGCAGCGGTCAGCAACACCAATCGGTCATCTTTTTGTTCCATCACGAATCCCCGTGCAGCCGCGTCAGGAACTGTTCCGCCGTCCGCAAGTGCTCGTCGAGGCGGCTCCCCATCCGATCGCACTGGGCCACCATGACTGACATCCGCGGATTGCCGGCGAAAAACTCGCGATGCCGGTCAATGAAGCGCCAGTACAGGGCGTCCCAAATCGGGCACCACGGCCCCTTGCGGAAATTGCTCATCTTGAGGACGTAGCTCGACCCGCTCAGATAGGGCTTCGTCGTGATCAGGCCGCCATCGGCGTGCTGGCTCATGCCGTAGACGTTGGGTACCATGACCCAGTCATAGGCATCGATGAACAGCTCCATGAACCACTGGTAAATCGCCGCGGGATCGATTTCGCACAGCAGCATGAAGTTGCCCAAGATCATCAGCCGCTCGATGTGGTGACAGTAGGCATGCCGCAGGACGCGGCGAATGACCGTGTCGACCGGTTCGATGCCGGTCGTGCCGTCGTAGAGGGCCGCGGGCATCGGGTGACGGTGGTTCCAGAAATTGCGCGTCCTTTGCCGCCGGCCGAACAGCCGATAGACACCGCGCATGTACTCACGCCAACCGATGACCTGCCGGACAAAGCCTTCCAACGAATTGAGCGGCACGCGGTCGGCACGCTGCAGCGCGGCAGCGATGACCTGTTGCGGCGAGATCAGTCCGATATTCAAGGCCGGGGTGAGCACCGAGTGGAACAGGAACGTCTCGTCGGCATGGATCGCATCTTCGTACTGGCCGAACTGGGCGAAGCGATGATCCAGGAAATCGTCGAGCGCCGCGCGGGCCTGCTCCGGGGTCACCGGGTAGGAGAACGCCTCGTCCTCTCCGACCGCCTGGGGAAACTGCGTTCGCACGCGGTCTCGAGCCTTCCGCACGTCGGCGCTGGACTTTGGCCAAGCGACGGGCGGAATCGCTACGTCGCGAGGCAGCTTCTTGCGGTTCTCCGGGTCGTAGCTCCATTTCCCGCCGATGGGCCGCCCGCGCTCGTCGAGCAGCACGCCCAGCCGCTTCCGCTGGAGCACGTAGAAATCGGTGAAGAACAGCCGCTTGCGGCCGACAGCGAATTCCTCGAAAAGGGGCCCGGGGGTGAGGAAGTGCGGATCGTCGAGAATCGTGAAGTCGATGCGCGCCGCCGTCAGCGCCGCCGTCAGCCGCTGCTGGAGCCAGTCGTCGCAAGGATCGACAAACTGGGCGTGCTGGACGCCGAGCTGCGTCAGCACGCCGGCCATGTCGCCGGTCGAGTCGAGTTCGCCACACTCGACATAGCGAACTTGCCGCTTCTGCCGCCGGAGCCGGTCAGCGAAGTGCTGCATCGACGCGCAATGCAGGATCAGCTTCTGGCGATGAAACCGATACTGCGTCAGCAGCAGCGGTTCCTCGACCAGCACGCAGACATCGGCCCCGCGCAGCGCGGGGTGCTCGGGAAACAACTGCTGCGGGTAAATCAACGCGGCACGCATGATGGTTCAGGCGGACCCCTTCTTTGAAAAACTCAAGGGCACCGAATCCGGTTTTGCCGAGCAACTCGTCGCCGTGCAACGGCCCGTAAGGCGGAGGCGGTTGCGGGCAAACACGGCGTAGCCCCAATCCCGTAGCTGCGAGATCAGGGGCAAGCGACTGAGAAGGACCAGCGGACCAAATCCGACCGCCGCGTACAGGCGGCGAAATACCTCGACTCCCTGCAACCACGTCCCGTCGGGCAGACGCCCGTGCATCTGGGCCATCAGAACATCGTCCATCTGACCGACTTCGGCGGCCTGGAAATCGGGAGAACGGATGTCCGTAAAGCGGATCTTTCCCCGCCGGTCCCACCGTCGCAGAAAACTGATTTCGCGTCGGCACAGCGGGCAGCCGCCGTCAAAGAAAACCTCGATGACATACGCAACAATTTATCCAGTCCATCCAAAACACGCAAATCACCTTTGGCAACTGAGGCAGAAAGAGGTCGCTCGTCTCGACAGGGCCAATCTTACCGAATGTACGTGCCCGCCGGCGTAGTGGTTGGCCTCGAAGACGTGGACCTCGTGTTCGTCGGCCAACAGCCGGGCCGCGAGCAGGCCGCTGATGCCGGAACCAATGACGGCAATTTTCATGTTCCACTCTTTCGAAGCCATCGGGGTCGGCAAGCGTTCAACTCTGGGCGAGTTGTCGAACCACGGCCAGAGCTTCCGCAACATGCCGATCCGCCGAGAACTGCGAACTGAACACGTGCCGGACAACCCCCTCTTTGTCGATGACGTAAGTGACCCGCCCCGGCAAGAGCCCCAAGGTCTTGGGCACGCCGAACGCCTTTCGCAGGAAACCATCCACGTCGGACAGAAGCACGAAAGGCAACCGCTGGCCGCTCGCAAAGGCCTGGTGGCTCTCCACCGCGTCTGAACTCACCCCGATAACGACCGCCCCCGCCTGGACGAAATCCTCGTAGGCATCGCGGAAGCTGCAGGCTTCCTTGGTACAGACCGCGGTTCCGTCTTTGGGGTAAAAGAAAAGCACAACCGCCTGCTTGCCCTGATACTGGGCCAGGGAAACCTGCGCACCGGTCTGCGAGAGCAAAGTGAACTCGGGGGCGCGGTCTCCAACAGCGATAGCAGCCATGTGCTTCTCCTTCCCTCGATCAGTTATCCGCCTGTGTGCTGCCATTTCGCGCACTTTGTAGGTCGGGACTCCGTTTCGACCCGGTCCGGCCGGAGTCCCAAGCTGTTTGTTGGAGGCCCTGCCGCCGGTTCGCACAATTCCACAACATACCAGTCAATCCGACGAGATGGAATCCGTCGCGTGGGCGATCACGCTAAACCCGAATCCCCATCGCGGCACTTTTCCCGCGACTGCTGGTTTCCGGCTGGAAACCACGACGAAGACCAATCGCCAAGACACGAACGTCGTCGACCTGCTCCAGGATGGCAACCGCGTGACCGTCGACGGCTACCTGGGCATCGTGACGTTTGGACCGCCGGAATTCCGTCTCGAACTGGGCGTTACGGAGAACGAACCAGGTGCGGGTCTCGGTCGCCCGTCTGGCATGCTGCCCGTCGGAGCATTGGACGCGTCGAAGGATTCACGATAGAATCTATCGGCGGCGAGGAATCGAGTGTTTGCTGGAGGTGTCCGATGATCTACCGAGGCAAGGTGCGTAATGGCGTGGTCGTTCTTCAGGCGGGGATTCAGTTGCCCGAGGAGCTAGACGTGACGGTCGAGCCCGTGGCAGCAGAACCTCCGCCCCGCAGCCCCGTCAATTACCCTGCGAGCATTCGCAATGGCGTTCCGATCTTTCCGCGGATTGCAGGCGGGCCTGTTCCAGGACTTGATCTGGTCAACAAACTTCGTGACGAAACGCCGTGACGTACTTGCTGGACATTAACGTCTTAGTCGCACTATTCATTACCGACCTATATCTCGCCGGGTTGGCGCACCGCTGCGGCGGCAAGCTCGCCACATTCGATACGAGTATTCCGTTCGACGAGCCGGTGCTTATCATCAAGGCGGCGTGGGGCGGCAAGAGCCTGCACACGGATTTCCGCCCGCCGAGCGCGGGGCCGTATCAACTGAGTTCGTTCCAGCGGGAGAACTACCCCAAGCAGGAAGGGCATGGCATCCCGAAGGATTTCGAGCAGTGGAAAGCCGATAAGGCGAAGGCGACCGGCCACTACTACCGCCTGATGATCGAGCGTGTGAGAAAGGTGCTGCACGATGTCAAGCGGGTCTATCCGAATTACGATGCCGCACAGGGCTTCGAACTCGGGGGCTTTGTCTGGCTTCAGGGATTCAACGACATGGTCGATGGCCACGTCTAATTGCGTTTCGAGTGGTTAACGCGTAGTCTGACGCAAAGTTGCGGGTTGAAGCGTGTCCGCCATCCGGCTCAGTCTTGGACCGCGGCGAGGGCATCCTTGTGGTGAATCTTGCCTTGAAATGCCGTGTCGTAGCGAGGAATTTATGGATCTCAAAAACACCAGGACGATCATCCTCAGCGCCGGGGATGCCAGCGCAAAGCGCGAGGAAATCCGGCAGTACTTCCACGCCACGTACAGCCTGGACGAACAGCTTTACGAGACCCTGGCTTCGGAAGCTGCGTTCTACCTGCGGCCGGAGCCGCTGCGGCACCCCCTAATTTTTTATCTCGGACATACGGCAACTTTCTACATCAACAAACTGATCGTGGCCAAGATCACGAACCAGAGGATCAATCCGCGGTTTGAATCCATGTTCGCGGTTGGCGTCGACGAGATGTCCTGGGATGATCTGAACGCGGCGAATTACGACTGGCCGACGCTGGCCGAGGTCAAAGCATACCGCGACACCGTGCGGGCGGTTGTCGACGAGACGATCCGGACCATGCCCTTGACGATGCCCATCGACTGGGACCATCCGTTCTGGGTGATCCTGATGGGCATCGAGCACCAGCGGATCCACATCGAGACGTCGTCGGTCATCATCCGGCGTCTGCCGATCGAACTGGTCCGGCAACTCCCGCGGTGGAGCATTTGCCCGCTGGCGGGCGAGGCGCCGGCGAACGAACTGCTGCCGGTTGCCGGAGGCCGGGTCGTGCTGGGCAAGTCCAAGGACCATCCGATGTACGGCTGGGACAACGAATTCGGCCGACAGGAAAACGAGGTCTGGGACTTCGCCGCCAGCCGATATCTGGTCTCCAACCAAGAATATCTGGGCTTCGTCGAAGACCGCGGCTACGAACAGGAGCAGTTCTGGACGCACGAGGGCTGGAAATGGGTCGGGTTCTCCAATGCCAGGCATCCGCTATTCTGGATCGATTCGCCGGACGGCTTCCGCTTCCGGACGATGGCCCAGATCATCGACATGCCTTGGGATTGGCCTGTCGAGGTGAACTATCTGGAAGCCAAGGCTTTCTGCAACTGGCTGGCGAACAAGACCGGAAAGCCCATCCGGCTGCCCACCGAGGCCGAATGGTACCGGCTGCGGGACCTGCACGACATTCCGGACCAACCGTATTGGCAGAAGGCGCCGGGAAACATCAATCTGGAGCATTGGGCTTCGTCTTGCCCGGTGAACCATTTCCGATTCGGTGAATTCTTCGATATCATCGGCAACGTTTGGCAGTGGACCGAAACGCCGATTACGGGCTTTGACGGGTTTCAGATTCACCCATACTATGATGACTTCTCGACACCCACGTTCGACACGCAGCACAATCTGATCAAAGGCGGCTCGTGGATTTCGACGGGCAACGAGGCGACCCGCGACTCGCGGTACGCGTTCCGCAGACACTTTTTCCAACACGCAGGGCTGCGATACGTGCAGTCGGAGCAACCGTTAACCATGCCCGAAGCGATGTACGAAACCGATTCTGCCGTGTCGCAGTACTGCGAATTCCATTACGGCAAGACGTATTTCACGGTTCCCAATTTCCCCTCGCAATGCGTTGCGGCCTGCTTCCAATACACGCGAGAACGACCGCGGCGCACAGCCCTGGATCTGGGTTGCGCCGTGGGACGGGCCACGTTCGAACTGGCCAAGGAATTCGATCTCGTCACGGGGATCGATTTCTCGGCCCGGTTCATCCGCGTGGCGCTGCAACTGAAGGAAAAAGGCGTTGCGCACTTTGAACTGGTCGAGGAGGGGGAGGTCGTTTCTTACTACGAAGCCCGTTTGTCCGAGTTGGGACTGAACGGGATCGCGGACCGTGTAGAATTCTCCCAAGGTGACGCGACGAATCTCAAGCCGCAATTCACCGGCTACGATCTGATCCTGGCCGCCAATCTGATCGATCGGCTGAGCGCCCCCCGGCGATTCCTAGAGACGATCCACGAGAGGCTGAATCCGGGGGGTGTGCTCGTGATTGCCTCGCCCTATACTTGGCTGGAGGAGTTTACGAAGAAGGAGAACTGGCTGGGCGGCGTCCGCCGCGGCGGCGAGCCCTACTTCACACTCGACGCCCTCCGCGAGTTGCTGCGTCCGCATTTCACGATGCTGGATGAACCGCAAAACGTGGAATTCGTGATCCGTGAAACGCGACGGAAATTCCAGCACACGGTTTCGGAACTAACGGCCTGGGGGCGTAAGTCCTAGCGCCAAACGGAAAGGCGGACCCACGACGTTCATTCTTGAATCGAACGGTTTTCGTCCCCACCGGCCCCGCGCCGGTGGGAACGGGTTTGGAAACCAACACGGATAGCGGCCCCGCGATGTCCCGCCCCTCCACCGGTGCGGGACCGGTGGGGTGGCAAATGCGCAACATGTGAAGCAGAACAAGGACCACCGTTCCAACCGTTGGGTGCTAGGCAACGGGAGGCAGGCAAGTAACCCGAAGCGTCAGCGAGGTTCGTATCGTGGGAGAATCCGACAGTCACGACCGTTGGCGGGGCGCACTGTGGGGCATGTTCGTCGGCGATGCGCTGGCCATGCCCGTCCACTGGTACTACGACGTGGCGGCTCTGCAGCGTGATTTCGGTGTCGTCCGCGACTTTCAGCCGCCGCGCGACTTCCACCCCAGTTCGATCATGCCGCTGGCGAGCACCGGGGGCGCCGGACGCGGCTCCCACGAGGGTGAAGTGGTCGGTAGCATCATTCTGCACGGCAAAAAGCACCTCTGGGGTCGGTCGAACCAACACTACCACAATGGCCTGCGGAGCGGGGATAACACCCTGAACCTGCTGTGCGCTGGCGTACTGCTGCGGTCGATCAACAAGACAGGACGCTACGATCCGGGCGATTCTCTGCGCGAGTACATCGCCTTTATGACGACTCCGGACAGCCATCGCGACACGTATGCCGAGTCGTACCATCGCGATTTCTTTGCCAACTACGCGCGGGGAGTTGCGCCGGAGCGCTGCGCAGGGGCGGAGAGCCATGACACGGCCTCGATCGGCGGGTTGGTCGCGTTGCCTCCCGTGATGATGGCAGCCTTGCGGGAGAACGACGCGGCCGCGGTCGAACGCACGCTGCTGGCGCACCTGCGATTGACCCATCGGTCCGCGAAACTGGAACGATATGCGCTGGCGTTGGGCCGGCTGCTGCCTCGGTTGTTGCAAGACCCCGAAGCACGCGTCGAACGCCTCGCCTGCGAGGTAGCTGAGTCGCTCGGGTTCCCGGCCACGCAGGTGGTCGAGCGGATCACGCGTAAAGGGCTTTCCGACCTGGACGTCATCGGTGGCCTGCTCAGCCCGGCCTGTTACATCGAGCATTCCTTCCCGGCCGTGCTGTACCTGGCCGCCCGCCACGCGGACGACTTCGAGGCCGCCCTGGTCGCGAATGCGAACGTCGGCGGCGACAACTGTCACCGCGGTGCGGTGCTGGGCGCGATCCTCGGGGCGGCACTGGGGTATCAAGCGATTCCCGAGCGCTGGATCCAGGGCCTGCAAAGCCGCGTGGAACTGGAAAAAGAAATCGGTTCTTTTCTCGCGAATTGCCAACCATGATCGAAATTGTGTTGCTTACGCACGCTGCAGCCACCCTCGTCATGGCGGGCGTGATTTGGTTCGTACAAATCGTCCACTACCCGCTCATGGCAAGGGTGTCCGCCGGCGAGTTCGCCGCCTACGAACGCGAGCACCAGAATCGAACCACCTTGGTGGTGGCACCCACGATGCTGGTTGAAGCCACCACGGCGGCATGGATTATCGCCCTTCCGCCGCCCGGCATGGGACTCTTCCTGCCGGTGGTGGGAATCTGCCTGCTGGCGGTGATCTGGCTGTCAACTTTCTTTGCACAAGTGCCCCTGCACGCGAGGCTGGCCAAGGGATTTGATGCCGTGACCCACCGACGGCTGGTCCTCTCGAACTGGCTTCGCACGGTGGGCTGGACAGGACGTGGGATCTTGGTGCTGGTCATGCTAAGGGCCGTCTAGGCCGGCGCGGACCGCCGTCGCAATCCGTTCGAGGGCGTCTCGAAGTGTCTGGCGTGGACACGCGAAGTTCAGCCGCACGAAACCCGAACCCTGAAACGGACCGCCGTCGGACAAACGGATGCCCGCTGCGTCGAAGAAATTCGCTCCGCCTCGCTCGCCAAGCCATCGAGCATCGATCCACGCCAAGTAGGTTGCCTCGACATGGGACACGTCGAATTGGGGCAACTGCTCAACGAAAAAAGACTCCAGCAAATCGCGGTTACCCCGCAGGTAAGCGATTAGCGCCGCTCGCCAGGCTTCACCTCCTTCGTAGGCCGCCCGACAGGCCACATATCCCAGAACATTCGGCGGCGGCACCAAGTCACGGGCAGCCGTTTCAAAGCGGCGCCGTAGCTCCCGGTTGGGAATCACCGCAAATCCGCAACTCAGGCCGGACAGGTTGAACGTCTTGGACGGAGACATGAGCGTCACCGTGCGATCGGCAACCGCTGCACTCAGCGAGGCGACCGGAACATGCCTGCCTGGGTCCAGCAGAAGATCGCAATGGATTTCATCGGAGCAGATCAGCAGGCCGTGACGTTCGCAGATCTCGGCGACAATGGACAGCTCCTCGCGTCCGAAGACCCTGCCGACGGGATTGTGCGGGTTGCAGAACAGCAGCAGCTTGGTTCGCGAAGTGATCGCCCTGCGAAACGCATCGACATCCAACGTCCAGCGGGCCCTCGCCCGCACGAGCGGGACCGTCTTCAACGTTTGTCCCGCCATGCGGGGTGCTGACAGGAACGGTGGATATGCTGGCACGAGCGTGAGGGCTTCGTCCCCAGAGCCCAGCAGGGCTCGACACGCGACGTGGATGCCCGGCACCAATCCCGGCAGCCACACAATCCACTCCGGGTCGATCCGCCACCCGTAGTGGCTCTCAGCCCAGGCAACGACCGCTCGAGTCACTTCGTCGGCAACAACCGGGTAGCCGAACACGCCCTGATCGACGCGCTCCCGCAGCGCTCGACTCACGCACTCGGGAGCGGCAAAATCCATGTCCGCCACCCACATGGGGATAACGCAATTGCCGTGGGAACCGGACCATTTCAGGCTGTCTGAGTTTCGTCGGTCGATAATTTGGTCGAAATTAACGGACATTCGACACCAGCCCCGAGACTTGCGGACTCATTCACCACAGTGTACGTGGGGCAGGTTTCCTAACGTGCCTGAAATCTGTCCCAAGAGGGAAACCGCCCCAGATCACTGGCCGTTTTTGACACTCCTGAAGAACTTGTCAGCATCGCTGATCGCCGTGGCCTGCGTCACTAGCCGACGACTCGTCCGTCGTCGTCGAAATGGTCGGCGAGAGCCTGCAGGCAGTCATCTGCGTTGGCGAGCACATCCGTCCATTTGGTGACTTCGGCAAGCAAATCCGAATGCTCCCCGATCCCTGCCGGCCTTTGGAAGTAGACTTCGAGCGTCGCCAACGCCTCGTCTCGTTTCGCTGCGTAATGTGAAATCGCGGCTTTCCGAAGTAGATTCATGTGGGTTCCTTTCATTCGAGCAGGTTAAATTCAGGTTCACTGTCGCATTGTAGAGATCGGGGAATCTTGTCAACTGGGCGGTAAGGTTGCAGGAGCGGTCACTTGAGCGCTGCGTCCCAGTGTTGCTCGACCGCTGCGAATACCCGGCCTCTGCGGCCATTCGGACCGCTGATCGGGGTTTCAGTCCTCGCCCCCCCCGATGCACTCGTCCGACGGTCCCTGCGAATCAAGTTCCGAGTCAGAACGGGCAGGGCCCAGAGCGGGCCCTGCCCAGTTTCCAGCGGAACAGTTACTTGGGCAAAATCACCGCGTCGATGACGTGGATGACGCCGTTGGAGCAACCGATATCGGTCTTCACAACGTTCGCGGCATCAACCGTGACTTTCCCATCGGTAACCTTGATCGAGACCTTCGACCCTTGGACCGTTGTCGCCTCGGTCAGCTTGACCACATCCGCGGCCATGACTTTTCCGGCAACCACGTGGTACGTGAGGATGCCCGCCAGCTTCTCCTTGTTTTCCGGCTTCAGCAGGTCCTCGACCGTGCCCTTCGGAAGCTTCGCAAACGCCTCGTCCGTCGGCGCGAAGACGGTGAAGGGACCTTTTCCCTTCAACGTTTCGACAAGGTCGGCAGCCGTCAGCGCCGTGGCCAGCGTCTTGAAGTTCCCGGCCGCCACCGCCGTGTCAACAATGTCCTTACCCTTCTTCCATTTCGCCTTGCCTTCTGCAGCAAAGCCAGTCGCAATCGCCACCAAGCCCACGACAGCGGCGAGCGACAACACGAATGTAACTCTCTTCATCTCTCAGACTCCTTTGAAAAAACCCCGTTGGGAAGTTGAAACACGCGTGGCCAAGAACGAAAAAAACCGACGCGGTCGAACACTCGAAAGCGTTCGACCACGTCGGCTTACTCTTTAACGAGCCCCCCGGCACAGCCAAGTTGCTCTTCACCTAGTCATCCGACGACCTTAAATCGATGTCTGCCGGAACCGCACTGAAAACCAGTCTCGCCCAAATTGGACTCGGAACTGGCGGAGACGGTGTACCCGGACAAGGTGAGCCGCCAGGCGCTGGCCGCGGGTCTTGGGCGATAAAACGCGGCCAGCCTTCAGCGGCGGCTAGCGGCTTGCCGCTCACTTGGCACCCTGACGCTTATTTCTCGAACGATGCTACGCCGTTGCGGTTCGGCACTCCGGACAACCGCCGAACCACTGCGCAGGCCGCGTTCGCCGCCGATCCGACGCAGCGGCGGCAAGACGGGCTGGTGCTGGGGAAGCGGGCACTGCGCCTGACGGCCAAAATAAAATGTCCCAAATTCCTGCCGGTTTGAATCCGATTTGCATCGGCCGGCGAATCATCCTTTGTGCAAGAAAATTTGTGGGGCGTTTACCAAGCCTCAAGTCACTCACGTTAAGGAGATTCGCATGAAGGTTCGTTTTGCATCGACTCTGGTTGTTTTGGCTGTTCTGAGCGTTTCCACGGTACGAGCTGCAGACACGTGCCCGGCAGCAGGCAAAGACATTGTGGACACGGCGGTGGCGGCCGGTAGCTTCAAGACGCTCGCGGCGGCCTTGGGCGCGGGCGGACTGGTTGAGACCCTCAAGTCGAAGGGCCCCTTTACCGTCTTCGCGCCGACAGACGAGGCGTTCGCCAAGCTGCCGAAGGGAACGGTCGAGGATCTGCTGAAGCCGGAAAACAAGGCGAAGCTGGTGAAGATCCTCACCTACCACGTCGTGGCGGGCAAAGTGATGGCGGCGGACGTGGTGAAGCTGTCGAGCGCCAAAACCGTTGAAGGGTCGAAAGTCGAGATCACGGTCGCGGGCGGCAAGGTGAAGGTCGATGACGCGAACGTCGTGAAGACCGACATCGCTACGTCGAACGGCGTGATTCATGTGATCGACTCGGTGCTTCTGCCCAAGTAGTCAGACTTGGCCAAGATTCGTGGTGAGGGGGCCATCTCGGCCCTCTTTTCTGTTGCGCGCATACCCGGGGGCTCGTCGAGGGTGATAACTGCGGACCGGATAAGCTGGCTACTTTGCGAACATCTGCGGGGTATTCTCAGATTCATGGAGGGATCCCAGGAACGGCGTCCCGATGATTCGAGAGGAAATCGTTTGGCTTGAATCCGTCGTTATCGGTAACTGAAACGCAAGCTCCAAGGAGTGAATCGAAATGAACGCGGCCTGCTGCATCCGCCGATCCATGTGGATCTGTACCAGTTTCGGAGAATCCCTTGTTGGCCAATTCGCCCACATTCGGCGAGTTGTTCCAGCGGGGTCGGTTCCCGCCAAGTTCTCTGGCGAGCCAAGATCCCCCGCTCCCGGAAGTCCTCGCCAGGGTCTCCGAGAATGTCACGGTCCAGCAGGCCCGAAACCTGGTTCAAAAGGTTGAGGTGGAATCGCGGTTTGGCACCCTTCAACTCAGCAGAACCTACGAGCTCACTCCGGAATTGGCCGAGACGCTCGCGGAGTTCCGGGGCGAGCTGCTCATCCTCGGCATAAGGTCGCTCTCGCCCGAAGTGGCCACCGCGCTGGCCAAGAGTCAGGCCGCGAACGTCTGGCTGCACTCGGTGACCTCCGTTTCACCGGAGGCTGCGGAGGCGATCGTCAAGCTGCCTGGGCATCTGTTTCTGACCAGCTTGGCGGAACTCGATTCGGTTCCGCTGGCCGAGAAACTGGCTGCCCGACCGGGCGCCTTATCGTTTCCCTACCTGACAACGATCTCGCCGGAGATCGCGGCGGCGTTGGCCAAGAACGAGCGAAGCCTGACACTGGCCGGCTTGACCGATGTATCGCTTGGTGTCCAGGAAAAGCTGGCCGACACCGTCGGTGGCCTCTCCCTGCCGAACCTGACGTCGCTCGACTCGCTGCCGCTGGCGAAGAAACTGGCCGCGAGCGTCGTGCTGCTTCCTGAGGTCAAGAAGCTGTCTGCTGAACAGGCGGAGCTGTTACTAGGGGCAAGATTCCAAGGAAGTTTCTTTGGTGGTATCTACTTGTCCCTGGCCGCGGTGACACCGGAAGTGGCCAATGTGCTGGCCGCGAACTCAAGTCCCGTCAACCTGACGTTGGTCGGCACCGGTCCCATTCCCGAGGCGGTCCTGAGAACGCTGTTGATGTCCCGCTTGAATCTCACGCTGCAGGATGTGGAGGACCTAACCCCCGAACAGATCCGCATCGTAGCCGAAGCGTTGGTCGGCACGACGTTTCGTCCGGGGGTGTTGGGATTCGCTCGATTGAGCCTGCCCAGACTGCAGAAGCTGGACTCGGCGCTGCTCGCGGAAACGCTCGTCAAGGCCACCGGGTTCAATTTTCCCGGCGTCACGGAGATCTTGCCGGAGGCCGCCGCGGCGTTGGGCCGCCTCCCGGACCAAGAATTTAGGGGTCCCGACGGTACGGTCGGAATTCGCCCAAGCGGGGATCTGAATTTTCCGAGTCTGGAAGAATTTTCGCCCGAGACGGCTCGGCTGGTGCTGAAGAAACGTTGGTTGTCAATCTCGCTCCCGGCGCTTCAGGACGTCTCGCTGGAAACCGTCCGCCTCATGGCGCGACAGACGTTTCGCTTGAACCTGGGCATCCCCGCGCTACCTCCGGAATTTGCCGACGCGTTCCAAGAGACTCCGACCGACGCGACTATGGGTGGCGGTTACATCTTGTTTCCCTGCTTGAACGACCTGTCCCCCGAAGCAGCCCGGATTCTGGTTCGATCGCTCAACCGAGGCGTTGAAGATCTCGGCTACACCAGGCTCAGCAAGTCGCCGAAGCTGTACTTTGGAGGCGACTTTGGCTTCCCCGCCAGAGGGTTCCCCACTCTTTCTCCGGCGCTGGCTGTTGAACTAGCAAAGTATGAGGGGATCCTCGCGATTCAAGGTCTTGGCGAATTGCCGGCCGAATCAGCCGCCGCGCTCGCCTCGTTCCCTGGTCCCTACCTGATTCTGTCCGGTCCCGCCGCGGAGAAACTCTCGCCGGAAGCGGCCGCGTCGTTGGCCAAAGTCCCCGGAGTTTTGCAGATTCAATTGAGGGAACTCGACTCGGTGCCGCTCGCCCAGCGGTTTGCCCGGCAGATCAACTGGACGTTGTCCAACCTCGAGATTGTCTCCAAGGAAGCTGCTCCGGCTTTGAGCCAGTACAAACAATTCTTCTACCTCCGGGCGCTGACGGTGCTGGAATCGCCCGAACTGGCTCGTCGATTCGTCGCAGATCCTTCATCGGGTGGAATCACGCTCCCGGCGCTCACAACCCTCACACCGGAAGCGGCGGAGATCCTTGCCGCCGGCTCGAAGTCAATCTATTTGGGATTGACCGTGCTTGATTCGCTCGCGGTTGCACGAGCGCTGTCCCAATCCCAGCCAGGAGTACAACTCCCGCGACTGCGAGCCGCCACGCCAGAAGTGCTGGCGGTCTTGAAGGAGGCGAAGTCGATCCAAACACCCCCGCTCGAATCAGTGTATGTTCTGCCGGAATCGAGTGTTCGTCCGTAGCATTATCGGACGGCGACTGAGTAGGACGGGCACGCGTGCCCGTCACGGCTGGGTGGACGGGCAGGAGTGTCCGCAACCGACTGGTCAGTGCCCAGCCTACTTCAGCTGCGGCCACCAGCCGCCTTACGGAGTCTGCCTGATGTTCAGCCTACCCTGCCGTCTTGCTGAGGTCTTGACCGTCGCCGCGTGGTGTTGCCTCGCCACGGCGGCGAGTGCCGAAGAACCGGCAACGGATGCCCCTCGAGCCACGGCCGAACAGCTCGTGCAGCAGCTTGGGGATGATTCCTACCAGCAGCGCGAACGTGCGAGCCAGCAGTTGCGAGACATCGGCCTGGAAGCGAAGGCGGCCCTGCAGGGCGGCATGCGGCATCTTGATCTTGAGATTTCCCAGCAATGCCGCCGCTTGTGGGACGAAGTGCGCGCCCTGGCCGGTTGGCAGCAGGTGCGCGGCATGATCGGTGACTCGCCGCAGGCTTGCGCGTTGTACGACAACATGTTCTTGGCCGACCCTGAGTTCTGGTACGAACTCGCCGAAAATCCCCGATCGCTCGAAGGCCTGTTTCCCGAGCGGAGAGCGCAGCTTCAACAGACGCTTCAGCAAGGACAAGTCTCCACCTGGATCATGGAAGGATCGCTCGCCAATGCGTTCTACTTCGGCGTGCTGGCCAAGCAGGCGAAGCCCCAGCAAGAACTCGAACGTGTGGACGACCTGCTGCGCGTGGGACGGTGTCAGCAGGCACTCAAGGACAACGACGCCCTCGGCGACTTGTGGGACCTGTGGGCCAAGGCCACCCAGAGCGAGGGCCCGGCCCTGGATCGGCTGTTGGCGGCCCTGCAAAACCAGCGGCCTCAAGCCCGAGACATCGCCCGCGCCATGCTGGCCGATGCACGCATTCCCGCTACCCAGCGGCAATACGCGCTGCTGGCCCTGGCGAAGACGAAGAATTCCGAGGACGAGGAATGGATTCAAAAGGCCCTGAAGGATTCGTCGCCACTGGACACCCTTTTCTCCCGGGGAGCTGTCATCAAATCTCAGCTACGTGACGTAGCCCTGGCGGCGACGATTTACCGTGCGGGGGAGGATCCCGCAAAGTTCGGTTTCAGCTATCTGAAAGCAGATCCCGTCACGGTGTACTCGCCCTCGTCGCTGGGCTTCAAGAACGAGGAAGAACGAACGCAGACCGTGAACAGATGGTTCGCCGGTGCCGGGCGGCGTTAGTCCGGATTGTGCATTCACCCGTGGGACGGGCTTCCAACCTGTCAGCCGACAAAGACAGGCAAGATGCGTCCCGCTGGCCGCGGTCGTGGTCGAACGTCGTGGCGGGATGCTCATTCTTCCCAATTAGTCTGCCAGCAGGAAAGCTAGGGGAGAGGGGGCCACCGCGTCCCCCTTTTCGTTGCGCCGCCGGGTTTATCCGTTTTCCGGCCGCACCGGTTCCTCCTTCCCCGGCTCCTCCCGCGAACGCACTGCCTTGCCGGGTCTGCCAACCGGATGCGAGGCTGATGCAGGCGGCCAGTGGGTGACAGCGCAGAGCCCCATAACCAGGCACTCGGCCGAATTTTCACAGCACTGCGGCTCAGAGCCGTCGCAGCACGTCGTCCGCAGCTCGCCGTCCGGAAACCATAGCGCCCTGGATGGACGCGGTGTCCAAATAGTCGCCACAGAGCCAAGGCCCGTCTTGTCTGCGCGGCGACTTGGCCACGGGCGAGAGCGCCGGGGGAGTCTGGACGGGCAGGGCGAATGGGATGTGATAAGTCCGCAAGTGCCGCCACGTTTTAACCTGGTTGCCAAACCACTCCTGCAATTCCTGGCGGACGGAGGATTCCAACGGATGATCAGCGATCGCAGGGCTGCCCAGCACCGTCGCCGAGACCAGAGCCGCACCCGGCGGTGCGTACGCGGGAGCCACCCGGCTCGGCACACAGAGGTTGTTGACGACTCCCAGCCCTTCACCGTTGAGCACGAGAATCGGTTCGTCCACGGGAGGCCGTTCCGCTGCAAAATACAGGCACGTAACGCTCCGGCCGGCAGGTGGTTGAGCCTCGCCGACCAGTCTCGCGGCGGTCGGGCTTTCCGTGGCGACGACGATCGCTCTGCCGCTGAGTTGACGGCCGTCAGTCAGACGCACGCCACGCTCTTCCAAACGCGCCACGGCTGAATTCGTGCAGACCGTGCCCGGTGGCAATCGCTCGGCCAATTGTTGGGCGATGGCACCCATGCCCTGGGACGGCAGGACCGCGTCACCGCTGGCGAACATCCGGAACACAAACGCGAACAACCGGCTGGAGGTCTCCAGATCACGATCGAGGAACACACCGCCGAGAAACGGCCGGAAGAACCGTTCGATGATCCTGGTCGAGAAACCTTCGTCTCGAAGTCGTTCGGCGGTGGTCTGCTCCGGCTGCTCGTACAGCTCTTCCAGCGTTAACCGGCCCACGCGCCGCCGCAGGCCCGCGATCCGCAGCTTGTCGCCCAGCGTGCCGACGGAGGAAAATGCGGTGGCCAGGAGATGCTGCGGGCGCCGCCACGGATCAACCAGACGCTGGAACTTGCCGCCGCAGCGAACGAGCGCCCCAGGCTCAAACGGTTGCAGATCCAAGGCCCCATAGTCCAGCACCTGCTGCGCTTCCGGATACGCCGTCAGCAGGACCTGAAAACCGCGATCAAGGAGAAAGCCATCCATGCGATCCGTCCTTGCTCGCCCGCCGACTGCGTCCGAAGCTTCAAGCACGCGGCACGTGAGGCCCGCCCCACACAGCCGCCGAGCGCAGCAGAGGCCCGCCAAGCCTCCGCCGACGATCAACACTTCTGCATCAACCATGTTGCTGTCTCCCATCCCATCCACCTTTCACAGCGACGCTGCTAGGCAAGGGGCCGCATGAAGCGTAGACTGCTTGACGGTGGAACAGGTGTCCCGACCTGCCTCCTCTTCCCCAGCGCCTAGATTGTTATAGCGACTTCGACGCTGTCCGTGGGAAGCGGACGGCCGCTTCCATTTATATCTGGACGACTGTCATGCAAACCAACGGCCTGAAGTGCCGATTTCAGCCCACCGTGGCGGTGATCGGTGCAGGCATCTCCGGTCTGACTTGCGCTCGGACTCTGGCCGACCACGACGTTCCGGTGACCGTGTTCGAGAAGAGCCGCGGTGTGGGTGGGCGCATGGCCACACGCCGCAACGAGAACGGCGCTGCGTTCGATCATGGTGCGCAGTATTTCACGGTTCGTGACGAACGATTTCAGAGTTGCGTGGATTCCTGGCAGCACGCCGATCTCGTGCAGCCTTGGACCGGACGGATCGTCTCGCTTCACGATCAGCGCGCCGAACGAGACAAGACGTCGACACCGCGGTTCGTCGCCTGTCCCGGCATGAACGCCATTTGCAAACACTTGGCCGAGAACTTGGAAGTCCGCATGAACACGCGCGTGGTGCCGCCGACGCGATGCCAGCGCAAGTGGCTTGTTTCCGACGTGGCGGGCAACGAATTGGGCCAGTATGACCTCCTGATCGTATCTGCCCCGGGCCCTCAAGCTGGAGAGCTTCTTCAGGGATCACCCCCCCTGGCCCGCCTGGCGTCGTCCGTCAGGATCGCCGGCTGCTGGGCGTTGCTGGTCCAGTTTCCCGCTCGGATCGATGTCAACTACGACGGCGCCTTCGTTCAGGATTCGGCGCTTTCGTGGATCGCCAGAAACAGCAGCAAGCCCGGCCGCAATCCGGACACGGAAACCTGGATTTTGCATGCCTCCGGGGATTGGACTCAGTGCCATCTCGAAGAGTCACCCGAGGCGATCCAGGAGCGGCTTTTGGATGCCTTCTGGGATGCGACTGGCGTGGGGGCGGTGCCGCCCGGTTACCTCGTCACCCACCGCTGGCGCCATGCGCTGCCCACGGAACCGCTACCTGACCGGTATCTGTTCGACAGCGACTTGCGGATCGGGGCTTGCGGGGATTGGTGTTCCGGGCCTCGCGTCGAGGGAGCGTTTCTCAGCGGAGCAGCGATGGCCGGAAGGGTGCTGGCCTCGATGGGCCACGTGGACTGCGAGGTGTGATCCATGTTCCGAGAACAAGACGAGGCTTTCCTGCGGAGAGCCATCGAGGTCGCCAGGGGAAATCCCGCGCGTCCCTTCGGAGCCGTCCTCGTAGACGCCGACACGCGGGAGGTCGTTGCCGAGGGCCACAATCGTTCACAGGCCAGTCCGGTTCGGCATGGCGAGATCGAGGCGATCGAGCGTTGCGCGGCGGAGCAACCGGAGGTGGACTGGTCGAAACTGTGGCTATACACCACGGCCGAACCCTGCTGCATGTGTCAAGGTGCGATCCTGTGGGCCGGGATCCGGCGGGTCGTTTTCGGGACAACGATCAGAACCTTGCAGGAGTTGGGCTGGAGGCAGATCGATATCTCTGCCGCGGAAGTGGTCCGCCGCACCCCGAACGCAACATGCGAAGTGGTTGGTGGAGTACTGGAAAGGGAATGCGACGCCCTTTTTCGGGAGGCACAGGCACGCGCGCGAGACCCGATCGACAGGGACCACCAGTCGGACGATCACCAGCGTCGCAGCGGTCAGCGAGGAACAACCCATGAGTAGCGCAGAGCATTCCGTCGTACACCTGATTCTGGGAGCCGCGGGAGGCATCGGATCGGCTGTGTGTCGCCGCCTGGCCGCCGGGGGCGCCACCGTCGCCTTGGCCGGCAGGCCGTCGGACCGACTGGACGAGCTTGCCCGCGAACTCGGGGCCGTGAAGTGGGACCTGGATGTCAGCGAGCCGACTCGCGTGGAATCCGTGGTAGCGGAGGTGCAGCAGCGATTCGGCCGCCTGGACGGTGTGGCAAATTGCATCGGCTCGCTGCTGCTCAAGCCGGCTCACCTGACCAGCTTTGAGGAGTGGCACGGGGTCATTTCGGCCAACCTGACTTCGGCGTTCGCGGTGGTTCGCTCGGCCGCCAAGGCGATGCAGCAGCACGGCGGCTCGATCGTTCTGGTGTCGTCGGCAGCGGCCCGCATTGGACTCGCGAATCACGAGGCGATCGCGGCGGCCAAAGCCGGCGTGATCGGGCTGACGCTTTCTGCCGCCGCGACCTACGCTTCGAAGGGAATACGTGTCAACGCGGTTGCTCCGGGCTTGGTTCGCACACCCATGACCCGACGTATCTGGGATAACGCCAAGTCCGCCGAGATGTCCCAAGCCATGCATGCTTTGGGCCGCCTGGGTGAGCCCGACGATGTTGCCTCGCTGATCACTTGGCTCCTCGATCCGTCGAACTCCTGGGTCACCGGGCAAGTCGTCGGTGTCGACGGCGGATTGGGTTCGGTCCAAAGCCGCACTTGAAGGCCACCATTGAGCCGTGCCGTGTTTTTCAAACGGAGATCAGAGTATGAATCGTTCAGGCATGTTGCTGCTTGTCGTGATGGCGGGTGTGTTCGCAAGCGATGGTTGCGCTCCGCCCGTGAAAGGCGTGAAACAGGAGGGTACGGTGTTGAAGTTCAAAATGAAATCGTTGGATGGGAAAGAAGTGGATCTAGCCAAGTATCAAGGCCAGGTCGTCCTGATCGTGAACGTCGCCAGCAAGTGTGGTTACACGGGGCAGTACGAGCAACTCCAGACGCTGCACGAAAAGTACGCAGGACAAGGATTGGCGGTCCTCGGCTTTCCGTGCAACCAGTTCCTCGGCCAGGAACCCGGTTCCGCGGGGGAGATCGCAGCGTTCTGCCGGAAGAACTACGGCGTGACGTTCGACATGTTTGCCAAGGTGGAGGTAAATGGCGAGAACGCCTGCGACCTGTACAAGTTCCTCACGTCACTGGACACGAAGCCTCAAGGGGCCGGCAAGATCGGCTGGAACTTTGAGAAATTCCTGATCGACCGCCACGGAGCGGTGGTCGCGCGCTTCGGTTCCAGTACGAAACCGGACGCCTCGGAGGTTGTAGCGATCATCGAGCGGGAACTGGCGAGAACGGCTGGCGTGGAGGGGGAACAGCCCGTAGAGTAAGACGACCAGGAACGTTGCGTTTGCGCCGTTGAACCACACGGTCCCTTGCTCGACCCCGGCGCCGAATCCGAAGCAATGTTCGAGCAGGGCGTAGGCCGAGACTTCCCCGCTGGCGCGATAGTAAGGCAGGAACCAGCGCTCGGCAATCCAGGTAGCAATCGGAATCGAGAGACTAAAGACAAAGGGATTCCAGTTGTTGGCAAAGGACTTGCCGGGCAGCGCCAGGTAGCTGATGCTGCTCAGGTAGGTGGCAAAGATCGACAGCCCGCAGACCCACCCGGGCAGGGACCGGCCCGCGACGGTGAAGCCTTCGGTCGAGCGGCTCTTGCGCCAGAATTAAAAGCCGATCGACATCGTGGCGGTGAAGTAGGCCAGGAGCACGGCCCAGTCAAGTTGCGTGAAATGGCTGTTCATCGGGTCATGTCCTGGTCGCTGGGGATACCGGGACAGTCCTCGACGCGAATGCTCGCGTCGGGCTCGCGGAACTGGTTATGGATCAGACGAGCACCGTCTACGCCGATCATGGAAAAGTCGCCCCAGATCTCGTTTTCCTGAATCACCACGTCGTGGATTGCCGACGGTCCGCTGTGTCCCGGCTTCCTGCCGAGGAACGAGACCGTAAGTCGCAGGTTTCCGCGGCCTCGCCGTAGCTTGCAGTCGCGGATCGTGACACGGCTGGGGAAGGGACCTTCGACTCGTTCGCCATAGAACCACAAGAAGGCCGTCACGTCGCACGATTCCAGGGTCACCGGCGTCTGGAATCGGCAACTCTTCTCAATCCGGCAGCGGCGCAGCACCGCTTCGGGGTTGGCGTATTCGGGCTGCCAAACCATGTCGCCTCGGGCAAGTCCCGCGATCGGCCGATCCAGTTTGAGCGTGACGGGCGACGCGGCGGGGCGGCCGGCGGTCGTACGAGGAGTAACCTGCTCGATCACTTCGATGATCCGGGCAGTTCCGATCCGGGTGCGGGCGTCAAAATCCGCGGCGGCAAACGTGGCCCCTTCGTACCAGGGCATAGGATTCAAAGGAAAGGTCTGCAGCACGACCACCTCGGTGGGCGCGAGGATTTCGGTGATTCGACTGGAATGCGTGGAAAGGTTGAAGGCATCGTCGTTCATGCCCAACAGGATGCAGTCTTCCCAGAGAAGAGAACCGCTGTTGCCTTTGACGTGGAATCCGTCCCGCCACGTCGACGTCAAACGACCGCTCTCCGGTTTGGGGCGGATGTGGACTCGACGGAATACGACTTCGCCGGCATTGCGCAGGACGTGAAATCCGAACCAGGGGGCCGACCAGAGTTCCACGTTCTCGATCGTCACCGTGTCGTTGTCGCAAATCTCGAGGCATGCGCCGGGGCCGAAGCGATGGGCAATTCCAGAAACCGGCAAACTGATCCGCCAGCCTCCGGGCTTGATGTCGTCGAATTCGCGGAAGCGATCGTCGGCAAAGACCCGCACCGTATCCACGTCGGGCCCCGGTTCGATCCGCTGCGTCCAGTAGTGGCGGCTGACGAGGCCGTAGGCGCCGTCGTACCACAGCATGCCAAAGAAGGCCTGCTCGCCATCCTCCCTGGTCGGTCCGCCCAGCGGCGGCCGCACAGCCGGGGAGGATAGCCGGACGTCGACAAACCTGCGATCGGCATCAACCGCCACGACCATGCCATCGGCAAATGGCAAGGGATCGAAATCGATGTTCAGGTTACGGATCGTCACGTCGCGGGATTCGTTCAAGCGAAGGAAACGCAGGTCCGGGGCGAGCAAGAACGTGCAGCCATTGCCATCGAGGGTTACGCGCGACGCCCCGCGGAAGCGAAATACGTAGCGTTCGGGTGCCGTCTCGATGCGGATCACGTGCCCGGCGGGAAACTGCAGGCAGACGGGCGCAGCGGTTGCCGCCGCCGCGCGAAGCATCCGACCGATGGCGGCACCGTCATCCGTCACTCCATCGGCTTTCACGCCAAACTCGGCCGCATCCAGTACGACCACCGGATCGCACGCCGAGGCAGCTTTCGCGGCCGCTGGAAACCCGACAACGACGGCAATGATCGTCCACGGTACGAATCGGCATCTCATGAGGGGCTCCGGGATTTCGGTGCGGGTGTTGTTTCGAAATGGATGCCTCGGTCGGCCGCGGTATTGCGGGTGGCTCGCAAGGTGATCTCCGCCGTCAGACCGCGTTTCGGATCGGTCGGCGCAAGCGGCTTGTCCGGCTCGCCGACCCAGCGCACGCGCTGGCCGGGTCCGGTTACCGGTCGGATGCCTTCGGGGACTGTCGCGACGGCATCGGTTTCCGGCACATCCGTGCCATTGTAGCGCCAGCCGCTCTGACTGAGCAACCGGTCCATGAGATACACGGTCTGGAGTTTCGCTTTTGCCATCCAGCTCGACGGGTTCCGGGGGCGCCAGCGGAGGCGTCTGAAGCCAGGCGAGATGGAACGCATAGTGCGTGCTGTTTGGACGCGATCAGGTGAATCACGCCGTCGGCCGCTTGGCAGATCGAATTGGCCGGGCTTCTTCGGAAACCCCAGCGTTCGACTCCATGGATCTGACGCTTTTTCGTCCCAATCGGTCCCCTTCGTTGCAAATCGCTGCGAATTGCGACAAAATTAGACAAGCTGGACAGCACCACCTGCGAATGGATTGGATTTCTCTGATGACACACCGAATTCTGGCTTGGCTATCTGCCTTCGTCGGTCTGTGCTCTCCGGTCGCGATCGGCGCCGACGCCGCAGTACAACTCGTCTTTCGGCAAGCCGATGGCGCGACGGAAACAAGAGCCGTCACGCTGGTTGCGGACGGAGTTGTCCAACACCTGCGTGTCTCCAAGCAGGCCATCCCCGCAGGGACGCGGCACGTCGAAGTGCATCATCCGATGGCAACCGCCAAGGCGGGGGAAGACGGCTTCTACGTCCTCAGCAACGGGATGTATGGTACCTTTCGAGAACGCCCGAATGCCGCGTATCGAAATCCACATGTGGTGATGCCGGTGTTCGGCGTCAGCACGCCGCGCGGGGCGATGACCGTTATCGTGACCGGCCTGCGTTACGAAGCCTTTCAAATGGTCGACCTGAAAGGCGGTATCTACCGCGTGTTTCCGCGGTTCGAGCTGAACGACGACGCGCCCGATGACGACCTGGCGATCGAATTCCACCGAGTGGCCGCGGATCACGCCACCTACGCGGACCTGGCCAAGGTCTATCGGCAATTCCAGCTGGATCGCCAGGTCGTCCGGCCGCTGAAAGAACGCCTCCGAGACAATTCGGAATTGGCCTATGCAGCCGGCTCGATCGTCGTGCGCGTCCGCATGGGCTGGAAGCCCGTGCCTTCGCCGGTCCCGGAACAGAACGCCCAGAACGAACCGCCGATGAAGGTCGCCGTGTCCTTCGATCGCCTGATGAAAATCATTGACGAATTCAAGCAGCAAGGCATCGAACGGGCCGAGTTCTGTCTGGTGGGGTGGAACATCGGCGGACACGACGGCCGGTATCCGCAGATTTTTCCCGTCGACCAGCGACTGGGCGGCGAAAACAAGCTGCGCAAAGCGATCGCCAAGGCCCAGGACGCCGGATACCAGATCGTCTGTCACACCAATTACTCGGACGCCTACCGAGCGTCGCAGATCGGCGGCCTGTGGGACGAAGATTACCTGCTACGAGCCCGGGACGGTGCGACCGTCAAGGGCGGCGACTGGGGCGGCGGAACCACGTACCAGACCTGCCCCCAATGTATGTACGAACGCTTTTCCCGCAGCGACTTTGCCAGGATCCGTGATCTCGGCTTCCGCGGACTGCACTACATCGACGTTTATTCCACCGTCAATCCACGCACCTGCTACTCGCCCAACCACCCCTTGACGAAAGAGGGATTCGCGCACTGGACGCGCCGCATGGGGGCCGACGCGCAACAGACGTTCGGCGGTTTCGCGTCCGAAGGCGGGTTCGATTACGCCGTGTCGCATCTCGATTATGGGCTGTACATCAGCTTCTACGTGCCCGGATCACCCACCCCCGCACTGATCGACCGCCATGTGCCGTTCTGGCAACTGGTCTACCACGGGATTGTGTTGAGCACTCCGTATACCGCGACAACCAACTACACCATCAAGGATCCCCAGATACAACTGAAACTGATCGAATTCGGCGGCCGTCCGATGTTCTACTTTCATTCGAGATTCCGTGACGCCGGCACCCACTGGATGGGCAACGACGATCTGTCCTGCGCCACTGACGACGAGCTGGTCCGCTCCGTCGCGCTGGTCAAACGCGGCTTCGACGAATTCGAAACGCTCAGGCACCTGCAACTGGAGTTCATGGAATCGCATAGCCCCGTTGCGGATCAGGTCTTCAAGACCACCTTCTCCGACGGAACGAGCATCGTGTCCAACTACGGCGACGCTGACTGGGAGTACCGCGGACGGACGATCAAGTCGATGGGATACCTGGTCGTAAAGGAATAGCCCGCGCACTGCCCGATACGACGGCAGCATCGTACCGGCAGCGGTCGTGTGGCTGACCGGCTGCCGGGGAACACCGCAATCTTCTACTGAAAGGAAAAGAACCATGTCTGAGCCAACCTCTCCCACGTCATTACCGAGATCGCCTGCCAAGCAGGCGTTCTCGCTGTTGGATGAATTCAAGAACTTTGCCTTCAAGGGCAATGTAGTCGATCTGGCGGTCGGCGTGATCATCGGGGTGGCATTCGGCAAGATCGTGGACTCGTTGGTCAAGCACCTGATCATGCCGCTGATCGGCATCATCATGCCAGGCGAACAAGGATACCTGGCCTGGAAATGGATCATTAACGGCAACGAGGTCCCCTATGGGCTGTTCCTGGGTGAGGTGCTCAACTTTGTGATCGTGGCAGCTGTGCTGTTCGTTTTCATCGTCAAATTTCTGGGCTGGATCATGAAGAGCAAGAGGGAAGAAGCGGCCGCTGTGCCACCGCCTCCCACCAAGGATCAGGAGTTGCTGGCTGAGATCCGTGATCTGCTCAAAACGCAAGCATGACCAGAACGTCAATGCACGATTCCGGCAAACCTGGCGTGGACACGCGGTTTGTAGATTATTCCTTTCGACTCGTTCCGGCATTTCCGTCGTCGGCCTCGGGCGAACTGGCGGAGCGCGTGCTCGCAGCGAGAACCTTTCCGACGGGGATCGGCAGGAGAACGTAGCTCGTCCGTTTCGTATCCATGAACACGGTGTTCGTTGCCACCAGGCTTTCCGAGTAGCGTGGCTTCTCTGGGAAGGACTCGACGCGGAGTCGCTCGGCCAGCAGCGATTGCGTGACGGCGTGCGTGCCGAAGGGCTCGCCCGTGTTCGGGTTGATGTCCCACCGATCGAAGTTGCTGCTGGAAAGGGCAACCCGCAGACGGTGCCCCGGCGCCAGCACGATCGCGATATAGCCCAGGTCGACATCCAGTTTCACCACCTCTTCCGGTTCCAGGAGTTCTTCCGCCAAGAAGCCGTTTCGGTAGCGCGCTTTGACGATGCCGTCGAGGAAGATCATCGAGCGGCCGTCCGGGTAGACGTCGGTGAGCTTGACCGTGAAATCCGTGTCCTTGCGGTCGGACGACGCCCACAGTTTCGCCTGAACCTGCCCCACGATCGCGAGCGGCTTCATCAGCGGCGGTGTGGTGAAGGCCAGAACATCCGTTCGCCCCTCGACTTCTCTTTGGTCATACGGCCCGTTGACGGGCAACCGGGCGTGGAAACGGCCGACGGTCGGCACGGGGTCCTTGGGATCGTACGTGTAGCGGAGGGAGTCGTTCTCCGCCGAGGGCGCTGCGGTGCTGAGTGTGTGATCGGAGTGGACGTAGTAACGCGTCGGCTGCGATTCCGGAGGAAAATGGTCGGCCTCGACCCAGCGGTTCCCGGGGGCGTCGGGATCGTCGACGTCGCCCATCAAGTAGTACCGCACGGCCGGACGCTCCCTCACGCCCGTCGGCTTGCCCTTCAACCAGTGATCAAACCACGGCAGCCAGACTTCCTTTTCCCAATCGAACCTCGCATTGGCTGGATAGGCCAGTCCGCCGGGAAGCTCGAGCGGCTGGCCGAGATTCTCTTCCTGGATTACACCATGGCCCCAGGGTCCGATCAAGAGTTTCTGCGTGCCGCGCGCCGCTGGACCTCCCCGCTGCTGCACGGCCTGGAACATCTCGATCGCGCCTTCCTTGAAGAAATCGTACCAGCCGGCGCTGTGGATCATGGGGACGTTGAACTGGTCGATCCTGGATTCTCCCTGGCGGCGGACTCGCGTGTTCAACAACACCTCCGTTCTTGAGCTGAAGGGGCCGCGAAGAATCGTCTCCCAATCAGCTTTGCGGAGTTCCGGCGGATAGAGGGCATCGGTGTAGTAATTGCCGGGGGCCTGGGCGGGAATGGCGCAGGCCAGGTGCGGAGGCTGCGTGACGGCGGCTTCGTACTGCGCGGCGCCGAGATGGGAAAAGCCCATCATGCCGACCTTGCCGTTGCACCAGGGCTGCCGGGCCAGCCACTCGATCGTGTCGTAGCCGTCGTGCTGGCCGGGTCCTCTCCGGTCGCCGGTCGCCGATGCGTAGAACCCGCGCATGTCCTGAACAGCAAACGCGTACCCATTTTCGAGAAGACATTCTCTCCAGCGCACGGCGCCGCGCTGCTCTCTATCCTTGCTGTAGGGAGTTCGAACCAGCACGACTGGGATGCCGCTTTGCTGCTCGGCGGGCACGGGCAGATAGACGTCGGTCGCCAGGCGGGCGCCGTCGCGCATCTCGATCATCCCCGTCTGCTTCGAAGCCTCGGCGCGCGTTTCACCGAGATCGGCCGTCTGCTCCGCGCGGCCCTTCCGCAGCCGCTGGATGAGTTCCGTGATCAGCTCTGTGTTGCCGCCATAGATCTTTGCCGCGTCGACGAGGTCCTCGACCGCCAGCAGGTAGGAAACCAACCGTTCGGCCGTGAACGTCGCGCGGCGCTCGGCAGTTGTCTGCAACGGGATGATCTGCACGAATACCTGGATGTCGGGATTGCCTTGCCGCAAGAGCCCGACGATCCGTTTGACGTCCGCGCGATATTGCTCGTCGGACCTGGCGGTCTGGGTTTCGAGATCGAACTGGAGCCGCTGGGTCTGGATCATCCAGATGTCGCAGTGCTTCGCCAGTTCGGGATACAGATGCTCACGTTTGGCCATTTCGCTCAGTCCGGGGCCCACGATCAGCGGGGCTCCGTAGTCCTTCACCAACGCGCGGGCTTTCTTGGCGCTGCCGAGATAGTCGTCGAGCTCTTCGCGAGGCGTGCATTGTCTCGCTCCGGGCGGCCGAGGCTCCGGGTTGTAGGCGATGTAGACCCGCTCGGGCTCGATATTCGCCTTCTGAAGCATTTTGATCGTTTTGGACACGCCCTCCAGCGACTCGGAGATACAGATCGCCCTGGCCGGCGGTTGCAGCTTTCCGATGTACCGGAGCTTCTCCGGCCCCAGCATCAACTCCAAGAAATCCTTCTCGCGAGAGAGCAACGGGACGAGTTCCTCCGTTCCCTTGCCGATCAGAAATCCGACGCCCAACCGGCTACCCTCGCTGTCCGACGGCTGGACCGCGGCGATTCCGCTGCAGAGAACGAAGAAAATGACGCTGGTCAGCACGCCGCTTGAGGTCTTCATCGAGTTTCTCCTGACGCGACAGAGGATCGTAGGGCAACGGGATGATCCGGCCACGAGCCCGCTGCCGAAGGAAACTTCCCCATGTCGGGTCGCTTCGTGCGATCGTCCTTCGTGTTTTTTGTACACGAAATGCGGAACACCCGCAACAACGTGAGTGCGGCGGCTCATTCTTTGCCAGGGACGAATGGCACTTCCGCGTGTCAGGCAAGGCGCTACCGCGATGCCCTGGGCCCGCATTTGCCTCGCTGCGCCAGCGATGTCCGTCAGCTGCCTTCTTGGCCATCCCGGCTCTACATTCCACGGCGACAAATCGTGGCCACGCAACCGCAGGCCGAACCTCGACATGAACTCAAACGGCACAGGCGGACGTGCCATTCGTTTCTGGGAACCACCAGAAACTCGACAATCGTCATGACAGATTCCTTGATTGAACGGTGCCGTGTTCTTTCCTGCCGACGCGCAGACGTCGGCCGAGGGCATCGAGCCCCCGGCCGGCGAACGATTGGACTGCCGGATTAACGAACCTTCGGATCGGAAGCGGCTTTCTCCGCCGGCTCGTCTTGCTTCAACTCGGGAGCAACTCGCGACGAAGCCTCGGATTCCGCCTTCTCTTCCAAAGCGAGATGATCCGGCCACTTGTCCGACTCGATCCGTGGGAAATCGCCGAGTGCTTTCTTGTCGGCGTCCAGCAGGAAGTAACTCTCGTCCCCCTGGTCGTCGTGCTGGAACCTCAGCGATTCCCACGGAACCGCGACCAATTGGTCACCAATCCCAAGGAACCCGCCAAACGACAGGGCCACGTACCGGATCTGACCGCTTGTGGTGCCAAGGACGACGTCCTTGACCGTGCCGAGTTGCTGGCCCTTGGTGTCCTTGACGGCCACTCCCAGCAGATCGCTCATCCGGCCCGGTGTGTCGTCAGCCGCCTGTCCCTTGTCGCCGATGTTGATATCGACTGCAACGAAAGGCGCTCTCACGCGGATACCGCTCTTCTCGGCATCTGCCGCCAAGACAAGCAGGGACCCCGTGGCGAGGCCGCACACAGCCAACGTTGTCAACGTCTTCATCGTTCTGTCCTCCAAATGAAATTGCCTCCATCATAAACTCCGTCACAAAGCCAGCCTCGAACGAGGCGAATCTCGACTTTGCCGCGGGGACCTTGGCAGCATGCCCTGGATCCGTCGCATGGCGATATTCTCCTTATTGGGTAAGTTGGTGAGAACGGCGCAAGCGCAAGAAAAACCCTGCTGGGGAGCGCCGCAGCAGGGGGCCAATAAGAAAACCCCTGCGATACGGATGTACCGAGGGGCTGTCATAGCCAAATGACGCCTGCCAGTCGCTGACAGGTGTTATTGAATCGTATTGGTGTCCCGTCGAGAGTCAAGGGTACGGCGGAGGAATTTTTTTCGGCTCGCGGCGGCGGGAGTTACTCACTGAAGCGTCGGGCGGTTTCCAGCAATGTCTTCGTGGCGAGGATGCCTTCCAGCTCTCCCAGCTCGCCGCCTTGGTAGGCGATCCCCACATAGCCTCGGTAGCCGTTGCTGACGATCGCCGACACGATGCGAAAGAAGTCGATTTGAGTCTCTCGTCCCTGGGCATCGAAATCCCGCGCGTCGGCGCTCATTCCTTTGGCGAGTTTCAAGAGCGCGGCGATGTCCTCATCGCGCTGGGACGCCGCCAGTCCCGCGAAGCTGGGCAAGGCTCCGCAGGCGGAATGGCCGGCCTTCCGGATCACTTGCAGCAGCCATCCTGCATCCCGTGACGGCCTGCTCCGGCATCCCGCCAGGACGTTAATGTGGTGTTTGTCCGCGTCTTCGCACAGTGCCGCCAGTCCCTCGGCAACGCGGCCCAGTTGTTCTTCTGGCGTCCCCTCGCTGTGCGTGTCGACTTCGATCGAATGGCACCCGAGTGCCTCCGCAGCGACAAGCCATTTGCGATGGTTGCTGACCGCCTTTTTGCGGTCGCCGGGGTTGGGGGCGCCCAAGCGACCTTCGCCATGGACCACGATCAAGAGCTGCCGCACGTTGTATTCCGCCGCCCGCTTGTTCATGTCCTTCAAGTAGGCCTCGTCCTGGGCCCGATCGGCGAAAAAGTGACTTACGTACTCGACCGCCGGCAGATCGCACAGCGTTCGCGCCGTTTTCGCCAGATCCAGATGGTCGACACGTCCCGATGACAACGCCCGCTGCAGCGACCGCTCGTTCAGTGAAAGCTGGAATTCGCGATCCCCCGGCCCCGCGAAGACGGATTTTGCCAAGCCCCACGCTCCCACGCCCAGGGCGGACGCTCGCAGAAGAGCTCTTCGGGAAAAACGGCTCCTCATGGCACGGCCCCTTCCTCGGGTGAATGGTTCATGCAAGCTCCTGCGCTGGCGTTTCGCCCCCGATGGCCCGGCCGCAGAACCGGCTTTGACACGGCCACGTTATTCCGTTTCGGAAGCCACGGCCTCTTCGGCCGTTACGATGGACTGGGCGATCTCGATCAGTCTATGACTCTTGCTGCTGGCCAGTTTCTGCAGCCGCCGGAATGCGTCCGGCTCGGGCAGTCCCGTCCGCTTCATCAAAATTCCCTTGGCTCGCTCGATCACCTTGCGGTCCTCCAAGGCCTGCTTCGCGTCGGCGGCCTCCTGGCGGAGTGCCTCGAACTCGGTGAACCGTTGGCAAGCCACCGCGATGGCCGGCGCAAGATCGGTCTCCTTCACCGGCTTGACCAGGTACGCCAGGATGTGGTTCCGCGACGCCCGTTCGATCAATTCGACGTCGTGAAAAGCCGAGATGAGGATGACCGGGATGGCGCCGGTTCGATAGATCTGCGCCGCGGCTTCGATGCCGTCCATGTCCGGCATCTTGATATCGGAGATGATCAGGTCCGGCTGATGCGTGTGGCACTGTTCGATCAGCTCGCGGCCGGTGCGCGCAGCCGCGGCCACGTGGTGGCCAAGCCGCTCCAGGCTCTGCCAGAGATAATCCCGCGTCCGGGGCTCATCGTCGGCAATCACAATTCGGAGGGACGTCGTCATCGTTCACCTCGTGGGAGAGTGATCAGGATTTCTGTTCCGGGCATGCCGGGGGGACCGACGGCGATCTGGCCTCCATGGGCCTCGATGATCCGCCGCGTGATGGCCATTCCCAGCCCGCTCCCTTGCGACTTGGTCGTGTAGAATGGTTGGAAGATGTTCTCCCGCTGTTCATCGCTGAGGCCGGGACCGTTGTCCCGGATGGCGACCTGGATCGCCTCCTCGCTCTCGACGGCCGTGGCGGTGAAATGCGCCTCAATTCCTACCGGATCCGAGCAGGCCGCCAGCGAGTTCTCCAGGATGTTCCGGAACACCTGTTCCAGCTGCAGGGGGTCCACGAGGCAGCAGGCGTCCTGGACCGTCGCCGTTTGGCACAACGACGCCTCACGGTCGCCGTGCAGGTGCGCCAACGACTTCCAGGCCTCGGCGAGAAACAACCAAGTCATCGTCGGAGAACGCCTGCTTCACGACGGCGACCATCTGTGGGTTGCGGCGACACCCATCGACGTTCGAATCCACAGCGACCGAGCCTCATGGGTCGATCAGGTTTTCCAGACACTTTGGCAATCCGCCCCACTGTCCGCGTACCGGCCAGAGAAAGCCGTGTCGGGCTGACAACCGGCGGTGGTCTGGGAAGGATGTCGAAAGGAGAAAGACCATGAGAAACGGCACGCTCTGAGGAGACGGTTGGTGCTCAGGGCAACGGTTTCCCCGTCTCCTCTTTCAACCGGCTGTTACACCTCGATCGCATACGGCTTGCGCTGCGGCCGGCGTCAAGGCGCCGCCACCATCGCGCCGGCGGCGGTCCAATGCCGCTTACTTTGTAGCGGCACGGCGCGAGCCGTCCGGTATTACGGTCGTAAGACCGGGCGGCTTGCGCCGCTCCGCTAACGAAAACGCCCCCAATGGTCCCAAAGTAAGTGGCATTGGGCGGCGGTCAGCGAACGCGTCAGAAAGTCGCGGCGTGCGGTTCGACGAGGGCTCATCAATTCGCTCCTGGGGAAACGGGCCATGCTCCGTCCGGCGGGAAAAATGGGCGGCAGAAACATGTAGAACGGCGGTGAAAACGGATGCCGTGTTGTATCGAGTGAAACATCGTTTCTAATGAGGCGAAGTGCGGCACCGATATCGAGGAGGGCGGATCATGCGAGGCTTCGTTTTTTGCGCGGTATTCCCGGTTTGGGTTTGGGGCTTGGAACTGTCTGGACCCGCGAGCGAACCGGGGACGGCGAGCCGCGTCGTGTTTCGGCGTCAGGCGGTGAACCGGGAGTCCGAGTTCGGGGCTTGTGCGGCCATCGATGTCAACCGCGACGGCCGTCTGGATATTGTGAGTGGCGGCTTTTGGTACGAGGCACCGGATTGGACAAAGCGGCCCACGCGCGAGGTGGAACAGATCCGCGGACGCTTCGACGACTATTCGAACCTGCCACTGGACGTCGACGGCGACGGCCTGACCGATCTGATCAGTGTCAATTACCGCAGCCGCTCGCTGTACTGGGTCGGCCAGCCGCGCGATCCGCTGGGCGTGTGGCAGAAACACGTGATCGATACGCCCGGCGCCAGCGAGACGGGGCTGTTGGTCGACGTGAACAGCGATGGGCGACCGGATGTCCTGCCCAATGGGATGGATTTCGCCGCCTGGTACGAATTGCTGCCTGGCGCGGTCTCCGGCGACTCGTCGCCCCCGCGCTGGCAACGGCACGAATTGCCGGCCGAATTGATCGCCCACGGCATCGGGTGCGGTGACATCAACGGCGACGGGCGGAACGATCTGGTCGGGCCGCGCGGCTGGGCGGAAGCGTCGTTGGAGTCCGGCCAGCTGCGTTGGACGTGGCATGCCGAATTCGCATTGCACCGCGATGCCAGCGTACCGATCCTGGTCCACGATGTGGACGGCGACGGCGACAGCGATCTGATCTGGGGCCGCGGGCACAACGTCGGATTGTACTGGTACGAGCAGTCCGCGGACGCGGACGGCCAACGCGTGTGGACGCTGCATGCCATCGACACGTCCTGGTCGCAAGTCCACGCAATCATGCTGGCCGATCTCGACGGCGACGGACGCGAGGATCTCGTTGCCGGCAAACGCTTCCTGGGGCATGACGGCAAGGATCCCGGCGAGTACGACCCGCTGGCGATCTCTTGGTACCGCTTCGATGCGGCCACGAAAACATGGACTCGCCACCTCGTTTCCGCCGGAGACGGCTGCGGTATGGATTTGGATCCCAAGTGCGTCGACATCGACGGAGACGGCGATATCGACATCCTGGCGCCGGCGCGGAGCGGCCTGTTCCTGCTGGAGAATCTGCGGATCGGTGCGCTTTCGGACAAGGCCACGGAGCAAGAACCGGAGGCGGCGCCGGGCACACCGCTCCGCGATCCAGATCCCAGTCAGCTGCTCGTCTATCGCGACTCGCAAGGCCAGTTGCAGCCGGTCCAATCGCCTTTGGATTGGGGCCTTCGCCGCCAACACATCTTGGAGAACATGCAGCAGGTGATGGGACCGCTGCCGGGGCCGGAGCGGCGAATTCCGCTGAGCATCCAGGTCTTGGAGCAGCTGGAAACGGACGACTACATACGGCAAAAGATCACGTATGCTGCTGAGCCGGGTGATCGCGTGCCGGCCTTTCTGCTGTTGCCCAAGCGGCGCACCAAGCCGACGGCGGCCATGCTGTGCCTGCATCCGACCAGCCCGTTGGGCAAATCGCAGCTGGTCGGGGTCGACGGAATTCCAACGCGGTTTTATGCCCACGAACTGGCTCAGCGCGGTTACGTCTGCCTGGTCCCGGACTATCCGAGCTTTGGCGAGTACGAGTACGACTTCCAGACCGCCGGGAAAGACTATGTCAGCGGCACGATGAAAGGCATCTGGAACCACGTGCGTGGGTTGGACGTTTTGGAGTCGCTGCCCCAGGTGGACCGCGACCGGATCGGCTGCATCGGGCATTCGCTGGGCGGGCATAACGCGCTGTTCGTCGCGGCGTTCGACCAGCGGATTCGGGCCGTGGTCACCAGTTGCGGCTTCAACGCCTTCGAGGACTACTACGGCGGCAACTTGAAGGGCTGGACCAGCGACCGTTACATGCCGAAGATCCGCGACGACTACGACTGCGATCCCCAACGCATGCCGTTTGATTTCCACGAGATCCTCGGGGCGATGGCCCCGCGACCGGTGTTCGTCAACTCGCCGCTGCACGACGCGAATTTTGCCGTGGCCGGGGTTCGCAAAGCGGTCGCCAGCGCCCGCGACGTGTATCGGCTGCGCGACGCCGACGCGGCGTTGCAAGTCAGCGAGCCCGATACGGGGCACGATTTCCCCGACGAGATCCGCGCGGAGGTCTATCAGTGGCTGGATGAGAAGCTGGGGAGAAGTTCCGCCCGCGTGTTCCCCTAATGCGTTCTCGATTGGCTCACCATTTGCAAACAAGGCAGAACCACGAATGGCAGACAAGACACTCGGCTCCGACGATCGCGTCGTACGATCCTCAGCGGACGGCCCTGGTTGGCGGCAGTTATACCGGACTGAAGACTGGTGGGCGGTGTGGATCGGTGGAACGCTATTGGCGATCTGCACGCTCGTGGTTGGGTACGAGATGACGTCAGGAGCAACAGGCAGCGATCTGCTGAAGACTTGGCTGGCCAAGCCGGGGTCCTGGAATTCGAATCCGCTGGACGCGTTCACGGTCAAAGGATCCAGTGTATTGCGCGGCCTTTTCGGCGCGTTCGCGTTGAGCCTTGTCGCTTTCGGCCTGGGCTTATCGGCGATGGGCAGGCGTCTCGCTCCGTTCGTTGCCGGTTTCTGCGTCGTGTTCGCGCTTGCCACGGCGGCACTGGTGCTGGCCGGCCAATCGGTGATCAAGTACTACAACCTTGAATACGCGTTGTGGGCCCTGCTGGCGGGCCTGTTGATCAGCAACACGATCGGCACCGCGTCCTGGATCCGCTCGGCGGTCTGCACCGAGTTTTATATCAAAACGGGGCTCGTTTTGTTAGGCGCGGAGGTCCTCTTCGGCCGGCTGTTGGCCTTAGGACTGCCCGGCGTATTTGTGTCTTGGGTGGTGACACCGATCGTCCTGGTGGCCACGTTCTGGTTCGGACAGCAGATCCTGCGGATTGCCTCGCCGACGCTGAACATCGTGATCTCGGCCGACATGTCGGTCTGCGGCGTGTCGGCAGCGATTGCTACGGCAGCCGCTTGCCGTGCCAAACGTTCGGAACTGTCGCTGGCAATCGGCATGTCGTTGACCTTTACTGTCATCATGATGGTCGTCATGCCGATGATCATCCGCGGGCTGGGCATTAACAACGTTGTGGGCGGCGCCTGGCTCGGCGGGACGATCGACTCGACGGGCGCTGTCGCCGCTGCCGGCGCGATGCTGGGCGACGATGCGTTGCAGGTCGCGGCGACGATCAAGATGATCCAGAACATTCTGATCGGCGTGGTGGCCTTTTGCGTCTCGGTCTACTGGGTGACGCGCGTCGAACGCACGTCAGGCGAGGCGCGGCCCGGCGCCATCGAGATTTGGCACAGGTTTCCCAAGTTCATCCTGGGGTTCGTGGCGGCGTCCCTGGTGTTTTCCTGTTTGTCCGCCTCGTCGGCCGGCGGCGAGCGGGTGGTCGACGCCGTGTTGGGGCACAGCACCACGACCTTGCGGAATTGGTTCTTCTGCCTAGCCTTTGTCAGCATCGGGCTGGAAACGAATTTCCGCGAATTGGCCGTGAATCTCAAAGGTGGCAAACCGCTGGTTCTGTACGTGGTTGGGCAGACCTTTAATCTCTGCCTGACGCTGTTGATGGCTTGGCTGATGTTCGAAAAGGTGTTTCCTCATGCCGCTGACGTGCTGCAAAAATGACATCAACGGTTCCGATCTCCGCCGGTCGAGGGCCAACTCCAGCGGCTGGCTGCGGCTGATGATCGCAGTGGCCGCCATCCTGGTGTTATGGCTGGCGGTACTGCCTTGGCTTGCGACCCAGCCGCCGATCCGGCGGCACATCGAGTTCCTGGAGCAGCGGCAGATCGACCCCAGCGCGATGTTTTACACGGAACTCGAGGCGATGCCCGCGTTGCGAACGCAGGTCTCCCGGATTCGCGAAGATCACCCCGCTTCGTTCTGGTAGCTGGCCGTGAGGGAGGAAGATCTGCCCTCAGCCACAGGAAAGCCTTGCCAGCCTGACCTCAGTCCCACCACCAGCGATCTTTCGGCAGGGCCTGAATACTGGTCTGTTCGTGCAACGCCTTTAACTCGCCCTTCTCGTCGGGCTTGATGCGGTCGGAGGCCAGCGCCAACAGGGGGCGAATGCTGACTCCGCCACCCACGGGGGTCATCAGCGTGTTGCCCTTCCACACGGCGTTGACCGCCGTTTCGACTTGCTTCGGTTCCGGATAGGTCTCGACCGGGAACCGCGCTTCGCTGCCGAATACCGTCATCTGCCAGCTGGCCTGGCCGTAGTAGTCGCGCTGCTGGATGAACGCTGCCGCAATGGTCATGTCGATCAGGTTTCGCAACTGGGCGTAAACCGGTTCTTTGGCAGCCAACTCGGCGTACTTGGCCGTAAAGGTGTTGACGAATTCCTGACTCGCCCGGTCAAGCGACGCGGACACGGCCCGAGCGCCGTCGGCCTGGACGAACTGATCTTCACTCATCAGTTGGACGCCTTCGCCTTCCAACGCCATCGCCAGTTCGTCGTCGCTGACGCGGACACAGTCGTAATTGGGAGTAAAGTACCAGCGTTGCAGGGCGTTCCGCGCCACGCTGCGCGGATTGGCTCGCGAAACGTAGCTGGGAATCCGCACCGGCGGGTTCTCCAAACCGATCCCGATCAGCTTCATCCGATAGTCCGCCTCGACCATCACTTGAGCAAAGTGCGTCGTGCGCGGGATGCCCTCGATGCGGATATCTTGCAGGCCGAGGTTGTCTTTCAAGCCCATCGCAATCCGTTGGTCATCTGCCGGCGTGACACGCCCGGCAATGCTGACCAGGTACTGTCGCATCTTGGCCAAGCCTTCCGGCGTCGGATCGATCGAAACGACGAGCGCCTCGGTGCGCTGGCCGCTGGGCGGAAACGCCCGCATGGCGACTACCAGGTCTTGTAGTTCCAGAACCGCTCGCCCCGTGTGAATGCCCACCGGGCGGCCGGCGGTGTTGGTCATAAAGCCCTCGGCCGTGCCCGCGATCACGATGTCTCCCGTTTCGGGATAGAAGAACACGTTGCGAATGCGAGTCAGACCGGCCAGATACCGCATGTCGTCCGTCAGGCCCTGTCCCGAAGCCAGTCGCTCGGCGACCAGGGCTTCCAGGCGATTGAGCGATACGCTGCGCCGCTTGCTGGGCCGGGCCATGTCGGGCACCAAGGCCGCTTGGGCCGCTGCCAGCCGCTGCCGAGTCAGCATCCCCGTGGGATCGGGGAACACGCGAGTGCGGAGCACACCGTCCGCATCGACTACCACGCCATTTCCCTGCCCTTGGGCAAACACGCTGGACGTCGCGAGCGTCAGGACTGCAGAGAACAACAGCACGGACATCAGGAATTGTCGCCGAGCCATTAACGTCACCTCGTCTTTTGTCTTTCAGTACCGATGAATTGGTTGGCCTGTTCTATTATGCGATCTTAATAGCGCAGTATGGGAAAGACAAGAAATATAGCGACTTTACAGCGATTGTTCGTCGGTTCTGCCTGAGAAAGGCAGGCAGGATCGGCGAATTACTCGGGTCGCGCATCCGTCTTTTCTCGTTTGGGCTCGCTTTGCCGCTTGTCAAAAAATATCCGGATCGGAACCTCCGCAAATTCGACGTTATCGCGAACAGCAGCGAGCAAGTAGCGACGGTACGACGGCGTGAACGCTTTGGGTTCGTTGCACATCAGCACAATCGTCGGTGGCTGGACGGCGGTCTGCGTGGCATAGTAGACCTTGGGACGACGGTGGTGATACTGAGGCGGCGGATGCAGTTCAAGCGCGCGTTTGAGCAGCCGATTCATTTCGCCTGTCCCCAGTCGCAAGAGCGACTGTTTGAACAGCATCTGGGCGTGGTTGATCAGTTTCTTGACGTTCTTTCCCGTTTGAGCCGTGATGAACGCGATCGGCACGTAATTCAGGGTGGGGAACGTCTCGCCCACGTAGTCCGCCCATTCCCCGGTGGCGTGTTCTTCGGCCAGCAAATCCCATTTATTGACCACAAACACGCACGGCTTGTGGTTCTCTTCGATGTAGTGGACCAACTGTTTGTCGACGGTGCTGATCGGTTCTTTGGCGTCGAAGAACATCAGCACGACATCGGCCCGCCGGATGCTCCGCTGGGCGCGGTGCAAGCCGTAGAATTCGATGTCGCGGCGGATACTCTTCCGCTTTCGCACGCCTGGCGTATCGATGGCGATAAAGGGCTGGCCGTCCAACTCGAACTTGACATCCACGCTGTCCCGCGTCGTGCCGGGCACGGTGCTGACGATCAGTCGTGGGCTGTTGACCAGGGTATTGATGAACGTACTCTTGCCCACGTTGCGGCGGCCGACGATGGCCAGTTTCATGAGCGGTTCGCTCTCCGCCGCGGCAACGGTCTCGGGCAATTTTTGGACAATCGCGTCCAGCAGCGTGGTGCGGTTGCGGTTTTGCAGCGTGCTGACGCGGAGCACCTCGCCGGCTCCCAAGCGATAGAACTCGCCGCCCTGCGAATCGAGATTCTCGTGGTCCGCTTTGTTGGCGACCAGCAGCACCGGCTTGCGCAGCGACCGCAGACGCTGGGCGACTTCCTGGTCCAGCGGCACCATGCCGGTGCGCACGTCGACGACGAACATCACCAGATCGGCGGTGGCCAGCGCGTATTCGATCTGCTCTTCGATTTCGTGCGTCAGGTCATCGATGTCGTGGATGCCGATTCCGCCGGTATCCACCAGATCAAAGTGCCGACCCTCGTGCTCGACTTCGGCCGTCATCCGGTCGCGGGTCACGCCGGCCATGTCATCGACGATCGCCAGCCGCCTGCCGGCCAGCCAATTAAAGATGCTGGATTTGCCGACATTAGGCCGGCCCACGATGACCACTTGAACGTTCGCCATTTTCCGCCTTGTTTTAGTTCCCAGCGTCCGCAAACGCTTTCAGGTCGGCACAGTAGGCGTTCAGCCGCTGAGCCATGTCTTGTTTTGTCTGTTCCAAGTCGGCCAATTGCTCGGCGGGAACGAACGCGAACATATAGAACTTGACCTTCGGCTCGGTGCCCGAAGGCCGCACAGCGACGTAGTTGCCTTCGGCCGCCAAATCGAGCATGACCAAATCGCCCTGTGGACCAGCCAGGGGCTGGACCGTGCCGTCGGCCGTGCGGACGATTTGGTTCTGATAGTCGCGGACGGCCGCTACGGAGATCCCGGCCAGCGACCGAGGCGGCTGGTCGCGGAACCGCTGCATCAGGGCCGTCATCCGTCCCATGCCTTCCGAGCCTTCCATCTGCAGGTTCAGCACATGCTCGGCGTGATACCCGTGCTGCCAGAACAGGTCTTCCAGTTTCTCGTACAGGGACTTTCCGGCCGTCTTGGCCCGGGCGGCCGCCTCGGCGATCAGCATGGCGGCCAAGGCCCCATCCTTGTCGCGGGCGTACTGGCCGGCCAAGTAGCCATGCGATTCTTCCAAGCCCAGCACGAATTGGTCCGGTCCCCGTTCATCCATCGTCCCGCCGATGTATTTGAATCCGACCAACAGATCGCCGTACGTCCGGACACCGTACGATTGGCCGATGCGGCGAATCATCTCCGTCGTGACGAGGGTCTTGACCAAATAGTGCTCGGGCGTCAGGCCTGGGGTGTTTTCGAGCACAAAATCGGTCAGCAGCGAGCCGATTTGGTTGCCGGTGAAAGTCGACCACGCGGCCCCAGGCCGGAGGCTCTGCGGTGCAGCGATGCCGATACGGTCGGCATCGGGATCGGTCACCAGCACCAGGTCCGCCCCGGTTTCTTTTGCCCGCTCGATAATCGCTTCGTAGACCTTGGGGTTCTCGGGGTTGGAGACGTGACCGGGCACGTTGGGAAAGTTGCCGTCGGGCGCGCGGTGCGGGGCAAACACTTCGACCTCGGCAAAACCGTCGGCTTGCAGGACCGGACAAACGGCCGATTCGCCGACGCCATGTAGAGGCGAATAGATGATCTTCAGGTTCCGCGGTCCCGGGCGGCGCTGCGTCATCACAGCTTGCACGAAGGCGGCATCGGTCTCCGCCGTGCACATGACGACATTGCCGTCGGTCACGGCCTGGGCAAAGTCCGCGTGGCGGATGTCCTGGACGTTCATCACCCGCTCGATAATCGCTTCGTCGTGAGGCGGCATGACCTGGCAGCCCGTGGACCAATATACCTTGACCGCATTGTCGCTGGGTGGATTGTGGCTGGCCGTGACCATGATCCCGCACGAGCAATGCTTGAAACGCACCAGGAATGAAAGCTCGGGCGTGCTGCGATAGTCGTCCAGGAAATACACCTTAAAGCCCGAGGCGACCATGATGCCGGCGCACAGTTCGGCGAAATGCCGCGAGTTGTGGCGGGTGTCGTAGGCGATCGCACAGGACAAGTCGCCCTGGGAGCCGAGTTCTTGTTTGACGTAGTCCGCCAGCCCCTGAGCGCTCTCGCCGATCGTGCGGTCGTTGATGGCGTTGCTGCCGATGGGATACATCCGGCCGCGACGGCCTCCGGTGCCGAAGGGAATCACCGTCCAGAACGCGTCGTCCAGCTGCTGCCACTTTTCCTCCGCCAGATGCTGGGCGACATCTGCCGCATACGGGGCATAGCGTGACTCGGTCAGCCACTGGCGAATGTTCTGTGCCGCGCCGGCGGTCAGTTTCTGCTGCTGCAAGCCCGCGTCCAATTGAGCCAAGGCGACCGCGGGGTCGAAGGTCGAGTTGTCAGGCATCGTCCAGTTCTCCGCAAAGCTACAAGCGATTCTGTGCGATATTGTAGCCGTCCCCCGGTGTTTTGTACAACCGGCGTTGCCTGCCGAGCCTGCCCGCCCAGCCGGAATCTTGCCTCCCTCCTTCCCTTTGTCGCAGATTCCGGTAGGCTGCATTTGCGTTCCTGCCACTGCATTCCCAAGGAGTCTTCGATGACCGATTCGCCTCCCGCATCCGTCGAGGAGCTTGAAGAACGACTCAGCCAGCCCAGTCCGCAGGCCATCGAAGCGCTGGCGAAACTCCCAGGCGACCTATTAATCCTGGGGGTTGGTGGAAAGATGGGGCCGACCTTGGCACGGATGGCCCAGCGGGCGTCGGAGGCGGCCGGTGTCCGCCGCCGCGTGATCGGCGGGTCCCGCTTTTCCGACGACCGCCTGCGATCGCGGCTGGAAGCGTGGGGTATCGATACGATTCCGTGCGATTTGTTGGACGAAGACGCGGTCGCGTCACTGCCTGATGTATCGAACGTGATCTTTATGACCGGAATGAAGTTCGGCGCCAGCCGCAACCCGGCGCTGACTTGGGCCATGAACTGCTATGCTCCGGCGCTGGTCTGCCGCCGGTTCCGCACCAGCCGCATCGTCGCCTTTTCCAGCGGCAACGTGTATCCCCTGGTCCCGTTGGACAGTGGCGGCTCGCAGGAAACGGACGAAGCCGGGCCGGTTGGCGAGTACGCGATGACGGTTTTGGGCCGCGAGCGGACGTTCCAGTATTTCAGCGACCGCTACCACATTCCCGCGGCCCTGCTGCGTCTGAACTATGCCACCGAAATGCGGTACGGGGTGTTGGTCGACATCGCTCGGGACGTGCTGGCCGAACGCGAGGTGGACGTCTCGACGCCCATGTTCAACGTGATCTGGCAAGCCGATGCGAACGCGATGACATTGGCCGCGCTGGCTCATGTTTCCGAGCCGCCGCGAATCATCAACATCGCCGGCCCCGAGTTCTTGCGGGTCCGCGACGTGGCGGAACAGTTCGGACGCCTGCTGAACAAGCCGGTGCGGTTCACCGGGCAGGAGAGTTCGACGGCCTTGCTGAACAACGGCAGCGAAGGCTGCCGGCGTTTAGGAGACATTCGCGTCGACGCCGAAACCATGCTCCGCTGGATTGCCGATTGGGTCGGCCGCGGCGGCGAAAGCCTCGGCAAGCCGACGCACTTTCAGGTCCGTAGCGGGAAATTCTGAGCATGGGTGACAAGTTAGGGACGAAAGCGAGGGGCTGTTGGAACCTGCCGTGCTTCAATTCATCGAGTTACTCGCGGTGATCGCCGCCGCCACGTTCGGTGTGCTGTTGGCTCGCCGCAAGGGAATGGATTTCGTGGGCGTATTCTCCGTGGCCTGTATGACGGCTTTTGGAGGCGGGACGCTGCGGGATCTGTTTCTGGATCGCCATCCGTTGTTCTGGATCCAGCACGAACACTATCCGTTGATCGTCTTTGGTTTAGCCGCCGTGACATCGCTGGCTCGAAGAATTCCGAAGCTTGTCGAGCGGGCGCTGTATGTACCCGACGCCTTGGGACTGGGGCTGTTCAGCGTCGTGGGGACTGGATACGCGCTGGAAAGCGGCACCTCCTGGTTCATTGCGTGCCTGCTGGGGACCATCACGGGGACGTTTGGCGGAGTGATTGGGGATGTCGTCTGCAACGAAGTTCCCAGCCTCTTTCGTTCAGCTCCCCTGTATGCCACATGTTCGTTTCTGGGCTGCTGGGTGTACCTGCTGCTGAGAAGCGTAGTTCCGCAGCAGATCTTGGCGATTTCCGTGGGGATCGTCTTGATCGTGCTGTTCCGACTCGCCGCGTTGTACTGGAACATCCGTTTGCCGGAGTTTTCGCCGGCCGACGTGGATGATCGCCGCGGGCCTTGATGCCCGCCTGGCCGGGTATCAAATCGTTCGAGAGATCGTTGCTGGCATTTTGCGGCGTTCCGATCGAAGCCGCTGGCTTGTCTGTCGCTCGCTTGTCTGGGGCAGGGGCAGATGCTACCATCCCCGATGGCACCGCACGCAGTTCACGATCCAGGAGTAATCCATGACACAGGCATCGCCACACACACCCTCTGGGCCTTTGTCCGGTGAAGCCGGTTTCACGCAGTCGATCACCCGCGGCCAGTGGCTGGTGCTGGGAGCCGCTTTCCTGGGCTGGATGTTCACCGGCGTGGAAATCGGGCTGTTTCCCTTGGTGGTCCGGCCGGCGTTTCAGAGTCTGGGACTGACGGACGACGCTCAAGTGGCGGCCTGGAACAGTGTGGTCGTGGCGGCGTTCCTGTTGGGGGCCGCGGCCGGCGGGATTGCTTTCGGCTGGCTGGGCGACAAGATCGGCCGCGTCCGCTCGATGGTGATTGCCATCCTGATGTATTCGCTGTTCACGGGCGTTTGTGCCTTTGCCCAACATCCCTGGGAACTGGCCCTGTTTCGCTTCCTGGCCTCGTTGGGCATGGGCGGCGAGTGGGCTTTGGCGGTGGCGCTGGTCATGGAATGCTGGCCGGAGAAACACCGTCCGAAATTGGCCGGGGCGATCGGTGCGGCGGCGAATTTCGGATTCTTCTTTATCGCCCTGGTGGCGCTGCTCAAGCCCGTGACACAGGAGTCGTGGCGGTGGATGATGTTCGTAGGCGCCAGCCCGGCCTTGTTGGCCGTGGCCATCGCGTTCTTGGTGCCCGAGTCGGAACGCTGGAAAGCGTCCGTGCGCGCGGCAAAGAGCAAGGCCACGGGCCCCGTTACATCCTTTCGCTGGACCGACCTGTCCGCCGGGGCGGCGTTTTTCGGGGCGTTCGCGATTGGCTTCTTGTTGCTGCTGGCGTTCTTGACATGGTTTGCCGGGGCAAATTTTCCCGCCGCCGGGGACGGTGGTTGGCGGTCAGGCGCCGGTCGCCTGACGATCTTGGTGGCGTTGGGCTCGATGGCCTGGGCCGGCGGTCTGGTCGCTCGTCGGCCCGCTTGGTTTCTGACCCTCGCCGCGCTGGGTATCGCCCATGCCGCTGCCGCCTGGATCTGGCGGGACAACCGAGTGTTCTTGCTGCTGACGGCCGCTTTCGTCGCCGGCATGATGGGCGCGGCCGGTTCGGTGCGGGAGATCTTTTCCGCCGGGCTTCGCAAGCGAACCCTGTTTGCGATCGTGTTTTCCTCCGTGCCGCTGATCGGGACGTGGGCGGCCGTTTCCGGCTGGATTCCCACGTGGGTGGACCAGATGACGCAGATCGAAGCCGGGCGGCAAGCGCTGACCGCCGGCCAGTTGACGGAATTCGACGCTGCCCAGGATCCCAAGGCCAAGATTGCGCTGCTCAAACGCTCGTTGCCGGAGGACCAGCTGAAACAGATCGCCACGACCACCGCCCGTTCCAAAGCCTGGGTGCAGTTGGTCTTGTCGATCGGGGCGATCATCGGCTGTTTCGTCGCGCCGGTGATCGGCGGCATTTCGGGCCGCCGTCCCGTGTATTTCGCGCTGTGCCTGAGTTCCTTGATTCTATGTGCGTACCTGTTCCGGTACCTCGACACCTTCAATTGGTGGTTCAATGTCGTGGTCTGCCTCGTGGGCGCGGTAACAGCGGCCTTCTACGGCTGGTTGCCGCTGTACCTGCCAGAGCTGTTCCCGACCCGGGTGCGAGCCACGGGGCAGGGCCTGAGCTTCAACTTTGGCCGCATCCTGGCCGCGGTGGGTACGTTCTACATGGGCTACCTCGTGGCCTTGTTCGGCGGCAACTACGGCAAAGCGATGGCCGCCATCACGCTGATCTACGTGGTCGGCATGGTCATGATCTGGTTCGCCCCGGAAACCAAGGGCAAGCCGCTGCCGGAATAGGAACATCCGATCGAACCCGTTTGGCCCAGTTCAACCGCTGGGCTCCTGGAAAGGAGTTGAAAACAGCCATGCAGAAACTCGCTTGCATCTCCAGCTTGTTCCTTGGTTGCTTCGCCGCCGCGGCGTCCGCCGCCCCCGCACAGCAGCCGAACATCCTGTTCATCTTCTGCGACGACCACACCACCCAGGCCATCAGCGCGTACGGGGAAAAGCGGAAACTGATCGAGACCCCGAATATCGACCGCCTGGCCAGGCAAGGCATCCTTTTCAGCCGCTGCCTGGTCCCCAACTCGATCTGCGGACCGGTGCGGGCCACGATCCTGACCGGCAAATACAGCCATCTGAACGGGTTCTACAACAACGAGACCACGCCGTTCGACGGGGCCCAGCAGACGTTTCCCAAGCTGTTGCAACAAGCGGGCTATCAGACCGCGCTGGTCGGCAAATGGCATCTGGAGAGCGATCCTACGGGCTTCGATCACTGGCACATCCTGCCCGGCCAAGGCATCTACTACAACCCGCCCATGATCCGCAACGGCCAGCCGGTCAAGCATGAGGGCTACACAACCGACTTGATCACCGACTTTTCCATCGACTGGCTGAAGCAGCGCGACACGAACCGGCCGTTCATGCTGATGAGCCAGCACAAGGCGCCGCACCGCGAATGGGCGCCCGCCTTGCGGCATCTGGGGTGGGACAACGACCGCGTATACCCCGAGCCGGAGACCTTGTTTGACGACTATGGCAACGGCCGCGGCCTCGCGTGGCGCGACCAAGACATGACGCTGGAACAAGCGTTCAACGACCGCGATGCCAAGCTGGTCCCGCCCCCGTACCTGACACCGGAACAGCGCACGGTCTGGGACGCGTATTACGAGCCTCGCAACGAGGCATTCCGCCAGGCGAATCCGCAAGGCAAAGATCTGGTCCGCTGGCGGTACCAGCGTTACATGCACGACTATTTGGGTACGATCAAAGCCGTCGATGAAAGTGTGGGGCGGCTGCTGCAGTACCTGGACGACACGGGACTGGCCGAGAACACCGTCGTGGTCTACTGCAGCGATCAAGGGTTTTTCCTCGGCGAACACGGCTGGTTCGATAAACGCTGGATTCTGGAGGAATCGCTACGGACCCCGTTGGTCGTCCGCTGGCCAGGCGTTACGCCAGCCGGCAGCGTCAACGGCGATATCGTTTCCGTACTCGATTTCGCGCAGACGTTTCTCGACATCGCCGGCCAACCGCTGCCGGCCGACATGCAGGGCCGCAGCCTGGTTCCGTTGCTCAAAGGCCACACGCCTGCCGACTGGCGCACCAGTTTCTATTACCACTACTACGAGTATCCCGTCTGGCACAAAGTTCGGCCGCATTACGGCGTCGTCACGGATCGTTACAAACTGGTCCACTATTACAAGCCCGACGTGGATGACTGGGAACTGTACGACCGGCGAAGCGACCCGATGGAGACACGCAACTTGATCGACGACCCGGACCGCGCCGGAATCGTGACGGAGTTGAAGGCGGAAATCGCCCGCTTGCGCAGCGAACTGAAAGTCCCCGACGAGGCCCCGCGACACGCTTACGGAAAATACCCGTTTGACGGCCCGGGGACGCCGCCGCAACCCAAGGCAGCCCAACCCGCTTCCAAGGCCAGCGATCTGCGGGTGATGAGTTTCAATATCCGCTACGGCACGGCCAGGGACGGCGAGAACCATTGGGAACGGCGAAAGGAGTTCTTGATCGAGACCATTCAGGCGTTCGATCCGGATCTGCTGGGAACCCAGGAGACGGAGGGCTTTCAGCGGGACTACTTGGCGCAGCATCTGCCGCAGTATGACTATCTGGGCGTCGGGCGGAACGATGGCCGGGAAAGCGGCGAGATGATGGCCCTGTACTACAAGAAAGAGCGTTTCGAAAAACTCGCTGGGGACCACTTCTGGCTCAGCGAGACGCCGGACCAGGTAGGCAGCAAAAGCTGGGACAGCTCGCTGCCGCGGATGGTCACCTGGGTGCAGCTGCGCGACCGGCACCGCGCCGAGTCCCCGCCAATCCTGTTTCTCAATACGCACTTCGATCACCTTGGCGCACGGACGCGTGTCGAGTCCGCTCGCTTGCTTCGCCGCCAGGTGGCCGCCCTGGGACAAGGTTGTTCGGTGATCGTTACCGGAGACTTTAACGCCGGGGAAGACAGCGAGCCGTATCGGGCATTGTTCGCGCCGGTCGAGGAGCAACCGTCGCCGCTGGTCGATACCTTCCGCGTGGCGCATCCCCAGCGGGGGCCGAACGAAGGGACATTTTCCGGCTTCAAAGCCGATGCCATCGGCGGCGCTCGGATCGATTGGATCGGCATCTCGCGGGATTGGCAACTCGTGCAGGCCGAGATCGATCGTACGGCGCGCGACGGCCGCACGCCTTCGGATCACTTTCCCGTGACCGCGATGCTCCGTGCCAAACCGACTGGGCCGGGGCAATGACCCGGAGCGACCGCAAGGTGTACCATGAAACGGAATTCATTCCGTTTGGACCGGAATCTCGCCGCGCCCTTCTGCCCCAACGACCAGGGTGACCGAGCGGCGACAGACAACGCCAACCAAACCGCTGGACCTAAACGCCGCTTCGGTCCACCCTATTGTTCTGGCTCCGCTCCGATATTCTGCTCGTGCTCGTGCTCAGCGAAGCGGTGCTCGTGCTCGTCATCGACCAACTCACGGTACTCGGCTTGCGATTCGCCCACGCCGTCGCCCTTCATCGCCATCCGAGTCAGCATCGAGACGATCCGCTGGAGTTTCCGACAAGCCCTTGGCGACGCGAAACGCCTCGGCCGGGTACTGGACTGCGAGCCGGTAAACGTCGAGCCGATCATGATCGAAGATCGGTTCGGTCATCGAAGGGGCCTCTCGATTACGAGCACGAGCACCGCCGCAAGCGGCTGAGCACGAGCACCGCCGCAAGCGGCTGAGCACGAGCACGACCAATTCTGGCTCCGCTCCGATATTCGAGCTCGTGCTCGTGCTCGTGCTCGACCAACTCACGGTACTCGGCTTGCGATTCGCCCACGCCGTCGCCCTTCATCGCCATCCGAGTCAGCATCGAGACGATCCGCTGGAGTTTCCGACAAGCCCTTGGCGACGCGAAACGCCTCGGCCGGGTACTGGACTGCGAGCCGGTAAACGTCGAGCCGATCATGATCGAAGATCGGTTCGGTCCTCGAAGGGGCCTCTCGATTACGAGCACGAGCACCGCCGCAAGCGGCTGAGCACGAGCACGACCAATTCTGGCTCCGCTCCGATATTCGAGCTCGTGCTCGTGCTCGTGCTCGTGCTCAGCGAAGCGGTGCTCGTGCTCGTCATCGACCAACTCACGGGACTCGGCTTGCGATTCGCCCACGCCGTCGCCCGCAGCCATTGATCACGAGCATGATGATGAAGTCCCGACAAGCCCTTGGCGACGCGAAACGACTCGGCCGTCTACTCGACTGCGAGCCGGTAAACGTCGAGCCGATCATGATCGAAGATCGGTTCGGTCATCGAAGGAGCCTCTCGATTACGAGCACGAGCACCGCCGCAAGCGGCTGAGCACGAGCACGACCAATTACGTGCGATTGACGATCTGCGCAACGACCTGGGACTGCTGGGGGCCGTACACGCCAAAACGACGCGCGCGTTCAGTCACCATTGCCTCACGTTGGCCGACTCGTGCAGCCTGCCCGCTCCGGACGACGTGGACGGCAGCTGGCCGATCCGGGCGTGCCGTCCGTCAAGTCCTCACCCGGTTTCTGGAGCAACGGCCCGTGCAGCGTGCGCACGGACCGCTGGCGACTGATCGTCCAGGCGGGCAAAGGAGATGCCGCGCCGCGCGTCGAGTTGTTCGATTACCAAACCGACCCCTCGAAATCCGCAACCATGCGGAAGTCCACCCGGACGTGGTGATAGAACACTCCGCCCGGCTGGCCCGTGTTCCGCGGCTATGACTGGCTGCAAACCGTGAAGTGTGCCTATTTCGCCCGGGCGATATAGGCTTATACCGCCCGAATTGCAGGTTTTCCACAGGCTGGCAGCCTGGGCGAGTGCGTCGGTGAAGGCGTTTGATTTCGAGGGTGAAAGTCGTCTTAACAGCCTGCAAGCTGTACTCCCGCGGTCAAAGTCTCCGTCTTGGACTGTGCCGCCGCCCGCTTGCGACGGACGCGATACAGCCAGCCGCCACTGGCCGCCACCAACAACCAGATCAAGCCGGGCTCGGGCGCCGGTACGCCGTGGGAGCCACCGCCACCCGCTAGCATCGCTGCGACGTTCTCTTCGCCAACATAGACGGCAAAAAGCACATCCGTGTAATCCCGTCCGCCGCCGCCGATCAGATCCTCGAAACCGATCAACACGTAGGGGCTGTTCGCCTGGGCAAAGGACACTAAGGCTACCGAACGGTTGGTCCCGTCCGGGTTCATACTGCTATCAGTCCAAAAGATGTTCTCGCCGTTGTTATCCCCGTTGGCAATCAGGAAGAAATCGAGCTCTGTGCCTGCAGCCAAATTGCCCAGATTCACGAAATCGCCGGGGAATAAGGGGGCTGTCGGGGTCCGTTTAGCGTTCGACGAGCTGCCATAGTTGGACGGCATGGTCGCGTCGGGGAAAATCAACAGGGGATTGCCTGTGTCCAGTCCGCCACCGCCCGTGGTGAATCCCAGCGAATTGTGATACCCCGTATCTTCGCCGACAAAGTACGCGCGAACGTCCGCCGCCACCGCAAGCTTCAAGGCGCCTGGGTCCAGGGCCACAAAGTTATTGAACTCTGCCCCCGGCTCGATTCCCGCCAAGTTCTGATTCACCAGAGGCTGCAACGTCGGGAGGATGCGGTTCTGGAAATTGGCCGACGCGGCATCGCTGCCGGCCAGCCCCACCCGGTCCACGATGTCCAACCCGAGAGGCCGCACGGTGGACTGAACGGGCGAGTACGTGAATGTTTCCGCCTGGGCAGACAATCCCGCGGACGCCAAGCAGAACACGAATCCGGCCAAAGCGACTCCTGACATACGCCGCGGAATCACGATCGCACCTGCACTGACCACAGCGATTCCTCCAATACGCAACATCGTTTCCCCCCCCCAAAAAACGCCCGCCAGCAACCAGCCACAGGCCGGCATCCACAACACGCTGGCTACCAGCCATACGATTTGGCCACGAAACGACTGTCGCCAACCGGCGATCGCCAACGCCAAGGCCACATGCTGCAAAACGTTTAGCCAAGTGATTTGGCCGAGCAACGCCAGCACCAGGGCCGCCACCAGCAGTCGCGTCTGCGGCCGATCGCGCTCAGCACTACCGATCGCACCAACCAACGCAGGGACCAACCACAGGCCGAACATCAGCCAGCCCCAGGATTCCACCGGGTGCGAACGCCACGTGGCCACCAAGTCGGCAGCTTGCCAAACGCAGTAAGCCAGAACAAAAACCCGAAACACCACCAACGATGGAATCACCATGGACGACGAAGTAGCAATCTTCACAGGACTGTTCAAGGCATGCGTTATCGTCATAGCTCCGACACCTCTCGACCGCAACCGGCACGTCAGAAGGTCGCATCACATTCAATCAATCTAACAAATACCCGAATTCAAACAAGACTCGAAGCCATCGTCCGGAGTCGGCTGAGTTATAGCCTTCTATTAATCGCCCCCCGCAAGAAGTAAAAACGTCGAGTTTCGACGACTAACCTAATGAGCAAATTACATGCCATCACCGCTGGTTTTCCCGCCTCCTGTCTGGCGGAACCCTACTGCACGTGCGACCGGGGCCAGTGAACTGACGGGAAGACAAGGACTCTAGCAGAATTGGCCCGATAGACAAAAATCCCAAGAATTCTCGCCGGAAAAACAATAACCCCCTAAACAAATCGTGTTCAGTCGGGGTGCGAGGCAGTAAAATTTACAGTACCTAGTAAGAAGGTAAGTGATATTCGGGCCAGGCCACGGCTTGCCGCCGACGAACCCGATAGAGCCAGCCCCCACACGTCGCGACCAGCAACCAAATGAAGCCAGGTTCGGGCGCGGGCACGCCATACATGGCCGAAGTCCGAATCAGCTGATTGACGTTTTGCTCGCCGATAACAAGCGGCAATAGCAACTCGCTCCTCGACCAGTTCGACGCCAATCAACTGGTCAATAAAAAGCAAATGGCGTGCCAGTGTTTTTCGTGAGGGCTGGCTAACCCGGATTCTTGCAAAGCTCTATAGGTCCATCAGCCAAGGCACTGCATCCAGGAGGCGAAACCAATTCACGGGAGCCGAGTCCAAGGGTTCGACGAGCACCAACAGCGGTTCGTCTCCCAGTCGGCCCAACGTGGCTCGACGCCAACTTGTCTGCAACCAGAAGCGGGCTGGCGAAGAGTGCTTGACAATACCGTCGCTGAACCAAAACAGAACTTCCCTTTCGATCCCGTCTTCGACCACTCGAAGGACGGTTCCGTTGCCGCCGGGCAGCGGCTGTTCAGTCGATTTGGTGATGGTCCAGCAGTACATGGGGTCATGCACCGCGCGGCGGTTGCGGGTGCCATCGATCACCGTCACCAGGAACTCGCGGCCGCCGAAGCGATACACGCGTTTGACGGCTTGTGCATCGCCCAGCCAGCGGATTTCGGATTCGGTCAGCGGCAGATCTCGGCTGCGCCGAGCGTCGCCAAAGGCGGGCAATTGCCGCAAACGATCCTGGGCATCGGGCAGTGGCACCATGCGCCATAGGGTTCCCAGCAGAACGCAAGCCGCCAGCAAGCTCCACAGGGCCGCGCGGGCCAACATACCTTCCTGCCGCAGCGGCCCCCCGTTCGACAGTCGGTTTTGCGCCGGCTGGACGCGGGGGACCTGAGCGGATGTGTGGAAGCGGTTCCAGGCGGCAAAGAAGCCGATGCAAATGGCCAGCATCAGCGCCACGACCAGCCCACCGCCGGCGTCATGCACCCACGCGAAATACGGCGAGTCCAGAAAGTAGACGGCGGCCACGGCGATCAGCAGCACGCGAAGCGTGTTGGCCAGCCAGGCGAAAACGCACAACAGGGGCAGCCACGGTGCGATCGCTTGCCGCCGGTCCAGATAGACATAGGCCGAGGCGAGACCGATCACCAGCATGGCGTGCAACGTCTCGCCGCCGGCGCATTGCTCGCTGATCTCCACGGGCTGTCCCGCGACGTACAGCATGGCGCCTTCGCGAGTCGTGGGCAGGCCCAAGCCGTTCAGCGTATGTTGCGAAACGGCTGCTGCGGAGAGCCGCATTGCCCAGTGGACCGGTTTGATATCGACATCGGCCCAGGGGAAAATAAGCAGGGTCAACAGCAGCAGCCGACGCACCCGCGGCCTGGATTCCTCGGGCAGACGGCAGCTGAGCCAAGCCCACAGTAGGGCCGACCAGGCGAGCGAGATCGGCAGCAGCAGATCGGACGCCAGGCCCGCGATCAGCCCGACGGCAGCCAGGGCCAACGCCGCGAAATTGCTCGGCTCCCGCGCCGCCTGTAACTGCCACGGGCTGCCCAGCATCAGAAACAGTCCCAGCGTGGCCACCCCCAATCCCAACGTGCCGAGGTCGACCCCGCGGCGATAGGATTCGCCATACACGACCACCGCCAGGCCAGCCAGAACGGTCACCGCGAGGACATCGGTTCCCAGAATGTGGTTGCGCTTCATAACTGAGCCTTCAGTCTGAGGTACGCCCGGCGATCGCGGGGTGTCAGTTCGGACACGCCGCGCGCTTCGGCGCGTTCCAGCTGTTGTCGTGCCTCTTCTTTTCTTCCCGCTTGATGATAGGCTTCGGCCAGGTGCAACATCCGTGCTGCCGAGACCGTGTCGCCTAGCGCGCTGGATTCCAGCGCGACAATCGCGTCTGCCGTCCGGCCGGCGGCCAGCAGCGCCACGCCTTGCGTGTCCAGCAGCGTCGGCAGGGGCCCCACGGTCTTGATCCCTGCTTCGACCAGCTCCAGGGCCGTGGCATGATCGTTCTGGTAGGCGACCAAGAACCAGGCCAGATTGTTCTGGAATTCCACGGCTTCCGGCCGCAGTTGCAGTGCTTGTCGCGTCAGGGCGATGGCCTCCTCCGGCCGCCCCTGGTATTCGCGCAGGACGCTCAGGTTTAGCAGCAGCAGCGGCAGATCGGGGCGTGGGGGTGCGGCCAGGATCGCGCGGAACATGTCCTCGGCCAACTCCAGTTCTGCCGGGTTGACGACGGCCGTGGTCAGGATGCTCGCGGCCAGCAGCGCGGCGCGGTAATCGGTGGTGGAACCCGCCAGGGTCAGGCACAATTCGAGGGCTTCGCGGGATTGGCCCTGCTCGTGCAGCAGCGCGGCCAACCGCAACAGGATGCCTGGATTCTGCTCTCCCCACGCGACGGCTTGCCGCCAGGCTTTGACGGCCTCGCGCGGCTGACCGATGACTTCGGCCACCAACCCCTGCAACACGCGGACCTGGCGATCTTCCGGGAATCTCGCCACCAGATCCGAGCAAACGCGTTCCAATTCCTCCCGCGTCCCCGCCTCGTCGCGGGCGGCGGCCAGCAGCAAGGCCTGAGTCTGGACGATCCGCCAGCGGCGGCCCGCGGCGCCTTCGATCCGCCGCAAGGCCTCGACCGTCTTCTGCAGCGTCGGCTCGTCGCCCAGGCCCCAGGCGACCTGGGCCAGTTCAAACTGGGTCAGGCCATCGGCCGGATGGTCGGCCAGCCAGGCTTCGAGCAGCTGGCGCGCCTGGCCGGCCCGGCCGTAGCCCAGGGCAAGCTGGACGCGGCGTGTGAGGAACTGTCGCTGCTGGTACTCGGCCAGCGGCGCCGCCGCCGCTTGCCACGCGCGGTCGGCCGCGTCGACATCGCCTTGGGCGAGGGCCAGTTCGCCGCGGAAGGCATGCGCCGCTTGCCCGGTCTTCTGCTCCCAGGACTGAATCGCTTGCTCCGCCCCCTCCAGGTCGCTGACTCGCAAACGATAGGCCGCCAACAGCGCCCAGAACTCTGCCGTCTCGCCATACGTCTGTTCGGCTTCCGGCAGCCGTGTCTCGACCTCGGCCCTCACGCGGGAATCGACGTTCCAGCGCGAGGCTTCCAGTTCCAAGAACAATGGGATTGGCGAATTCGGCAGACGCTCGCGAACGCGCGCCAGCGATTCCCGGAACGTCCGCCAGTCGCGTTTCCACGTCGGCCGTTGCGACTGTTCCGCGATGGCGCAATGCGCGGCTTCGACCCAGATCTGCGTTTCGTTCAGCAACGTCGTTTGTCGCCGTTGAAGCCAGTCCAGTGCATATCGGTACTGCGAGGATGCTTCGCGGTACCGGCCGAGTCGATAAAACGAATAGGCCGCGCCCAACCGCGGCAGCGCGGTGCTGTCGACGACCTGCGTGGCTCGGAGAAACGCCCTGTTGGCATCCTCCCAGCGGTCCAACGAAGCGAACGCCAAACCGCGCAGATAGACCGCCAGACCGCGTAACCCGGGGCGCAGGCTGTCTTCGGCATACCGATCCAACAACGGCAACGCGCGGGCGGGATCGGCCGCCGGATTTCCTGGTCCTAGCCACCACTGGACCCACAGAAGGTCCACGATCGGGCGCAAATCGACGCGCGGCGCGGCCGCGCTGGACGAAGCGGGCGCCGTCGGTGCGACGGTCGCGGCTGGCAAGGTCGGCGCAGCTGGGACGGCAGGCGCGGCCGTTTCCGCTGGCGGCTTCGCATCGGCGACGATCTCGTCCAGCGTCCGCAGCGTGCTTTCGGCCTCGGCCCAGCGACCTTCGGCCAATTGCAACTCGGCCAGCCGCAAGTTCAAAACCAGATTGTCCGCTCCCGCCGCCTGCCGCCCCTGCTCCAGCGTTTCCAGGGCGGCTTCCCGTTCCCCGCACCACCAATGCAATTGAGCCAATGACCAGTAGGGCACCGGATCTTCCGCACGGTTCTGCACGGCAGCTTCCAAATGCGACTTGGCGTCGGCCAGCGCGGCGGGATCCGTGATCGCCTCGCCGCTGCTGCGCGGGGCGACCGAGAACGCCTGCCGGGCGTACCAGCCGGCAGCCAGCAAACGGACGACGTTGCTCGACGGCCGCAAGACCACCAGCCGCTGCAGGTCCTCTTGCACCGTCTCGTCGTCCAGATTCACCGCCCCCGCCCGGCGGCGAAACAGCATGCGCGCCAAGCGAGCTTCGGCCTCGTCCTCGTGCAGGTCGACCAGCCGATCGAGCGCGGCGGAAGCGGCCGCCTCGATTTCCGCCGGTTTCTTTTTCAACGCCGCGCCCAACCGCGCGGCGTTTCGATGGTGGAACTCGGCGAACTCGCTGGCCAGCCGCAGGTGTCCCGGCTGGTAACGCAGGGCCGTGTCCAACACTCGATGGGTCTCGAGCAACCGATCTGCTGCCGCGCCGGTCGCGGGTAACAGTCGGACCATGGCCAACGCCTTGACGCGCCAAGCGTCCGCATTGTCCGGCTGTTTCTGCAGGACGATATCGGCGCCTTTGATCGCCTCGACTGGCTTGCTATCCACCATCAGCTCGGCCATGCGCAACCGGGCCGCGTCGTCCTGGGGGGCCATACTGACGGCCTTGGCGTAAAACGGTAAGGCCCGTTGCCGATCTTGAACGTCGACCGCGCCGGCTTCGATCGCCTGCCCGATCCGCTGGGATGTCTGGGCGTCGTCCCCCTGCAGACGGCTGTAACGCCGCAAAGCCGACTCGACCGCCGCCCAATCTTTAGCGACTTCCGCCGCCGCAGCGGCGTCCAGCAAGACCTGCTTGTTCTTCGCTTGACGGTGTAGCCAGGCGAGAGAACCGCCGCCCGCCGCCAGCAGCAGAACGCTCGCTGCGACGGCCAGGACGATCTTCGGATGACGTAGCCAGCGGCGAAACATGTACTACCTGTTCCCTTCCCGTTCGACCAGGGACGCTCTTGAACCAACAACGTCGTCAAGGGTTCTGCTCGCCCCCACGAAGACCACCTTAACGGTGCAAAAGGCGTGCCGCAAGATGTTCTGCGCACAATCTTCTGCGCGGATGTTGAGGCGCGCCCCTCGACGGTCGGATGCCGCCATCCGAGACGTGTCAGGGAACGAAGTCCGCAGGGACACTGCCCTTTTGAGAGGTAATCCAGGCTGCCGTGGTGGCCAGCACTTCCTCCGATTTGCAGCGGAAACGGTCGTCCAAAGACAGCGTTCCCTGTTTCAGAAGCTCTCGCAGACTTGGCCTGATATCCGGCTGGACTTCCAGCATTCGATGGCCCACGGACTGATACAGCTGGAGAAAATCATCGTGGCGCAGCCGGTTCATGTACATGTAGCGGTTGCCGGCGTAACGGTCCCACTTCTTGTCGCTGTATTGAAGGAAATTGATGGCCGAAATGCTCCGATCCGAATGGGAGAAATGGTCGGAATAGTCGATTCGATGAATGAACAAGCCCTGATCCTTGACAATGCGGTTGCCTTCTTCGAGGATCTTCTGCAATACTTCCAGGGGTATATGCTCGAACACCGTATAGGAGGTATGAACGTCGATGCTGTTTTCGGGCAATCCGGTAGCTGTCGCATCTCCCGGAGCGATGTACTCGATCCGGCAGAGGTCGAGGAATCTGGTCAAGTCGAAATGGGAATCGCTGGAGAATGCCGACAGTTGGGCCAATCTGTTCGCATCCAGAAGATCTCCAAAAAGTTCGCGAATCTGCTCCTGATTCTGAGACATGTAGCGAAGACTGTCGACCAGCAGTTCCTGCTTCAGGTAGGGATTCAGGTCGATCGTGATCGTCTTTTCGGCGCCCAGCAGCCAGAAGGCCAGCGGCGCCAGGGGTACCCGCCCCGTGCCGACCTCGAAGAAGACCTTTCCGGTTGGCGAGATTCCTTGGGCGCAAATCCGTTTCCAAGTATCGATGCCCGACACCAACCGGCTGACGGGATGGAAACGCCTCAACCCGCCGAAATGCCGTTGGATCCAATAGTAGGCGCCATACGAGGCCGATGATGGCAGAATGCAGACCGCGTTCTGGATCATCGCTTTCATTTTCCAGTGCATCGATGACGGTCTCCTGACACGTGGCGGACACCGGACCTTCCGGCATAACTCACTCAGCGAGCCGTTCCGGCCATCATGTATTGTACTGTGGACGGAATCCTTTTGGCAATCGCCCTGCAATGCGCCTCGGCGCCGACGCACTGCGCGGCATGTTCCCGGGTGGCATTTTCCCGGACCTAGCAGCGTTGCCGCCCAACGGCTATGATCGCCAGGGCTGGACAGGACAGCGCACATCAAGATCGGTCTGGGGGCAATACAGTGCAAACCGTGTTGGAACGAACGGCAGACAAGCTCAGAAGTGCATTACCTAGGGGAATCGCAAGCCGATCCATCGAGAGTGCGTCGCATTTCTGTTTGTTTGTTGTCAGCGGTCTGACGTGTCTTGCGTGGGCTGCCGGAGACCAGTGGTGGGTAGCGACGGTGTTGCTGTTTGGTCCGCGATGGCCGATCCTGCTTCCGCTGTTGGCGTTGTTTCCGCTGGCGTTGGTATTCTGCCGTCGGACTCTTCCTTGGTTGGCAGGGGCCGGGGCGTTGGCCATCTGGCTGTTCATGGGCTTCGTGCTCCCATGGCAGCGGGTAACGGGGATCTTCGCACCGCCGCCCGATTTGACCCTGCGGGTGATCGCGTACAACGCCGGGGAAACGGAGGACGCGGCAGTGATCCGGATGATTGAAGACATGCGTCCGGATATCCTCGCGCTGAACGAGTGGCCCGCGACGCGCGTCTTGCCCGAGTCGGTGACCGATGGCATGTATGTCGGCCAAACGGGTGGTAATCTGGTACTGAGCCGGTTTCCCATCAAGGTGATCGAGCCCCTCGAGTCGGAGCATCTGAAACCTTGGGAGTATCGGGCCTTGCGATGTCTACTGCAAACCCACTTGGGGCCGATGCAAGTGGTCTGCGTTCATCTGGAAACACCGCGTCATGGTTTGACTCAAGTCCGCCACACACCCTGGCACGCAGCGGACGCCATGCGGCAAAACACCGAGCGGCGGCGGTTGGATGCCGAGTCGGCCAGCCGGTTTGCGGCCGAGTTCACTGGCCCGTCGATTGTGGCGGGCGACTTCAACACGCCCGTGGAAAGCCGCATCTACCAGCGCTACTGGTCGGGATGGCAAAACGCCTTTTCGCAGGGCGGTTTCGGCCTGGGGCACACCAAATCCCTGCGACTTCACGGGGTCCGCATCGATCACATCCTGATCAGTCCACATTGGCGAGTGATCTCGGCTCAAACCTGCACCTCTTTAGGGGGAGATCATCGACCTGTGGTGGCCGATTTGGCACTGCGAATGTAGGTAAGGGGGCAGGTGACCATGAATTCAAATGAGATGCTTGCAGAGGTGGAAGAGGTTCTGGAGAGATTTCGTGAGTGTGACGAACTGGGTTACGCCCTGCAGATGTGGGACTATGCCCTGCGAACGGCGAGCAGGCTCTCTTCGACTTGGTCCGGTGATACCGACGTGGAGTTTATCTGCACGGGCGCCGATCAGTTGCCTTTTCCGGATCGACGTTTCCATCTGATCATCGCCAGACTGGTGCTGCCCTACGTCGATGTGCCAGCGGTTCTGGATGAGTTTGCCCGGGTTTCGGCGGAACGATCCGTCTGGTTGGTGCAGACGCACTCGTTCCGATACTACGTGGCTCAGGTCTTGGCTCATCCGCGGTCTTTTGCGAAGGTGATGTATTACCTTCGACCGATTCTGTCTGGTGGCGTGTTCCGATTGACAGGTTGGCAGAGTCGCCAACGTTGGTGGCACGAAATTGCCTTGTCGAGTCGTCACCTGATCGAGCAATGCCGCCGTCGCGGTGTGGAATGCTTCTGGCAGAACGAGCAAGCCGCGGTGGGGCGTCCCCTGTTGGCGCTGCGGACCAGGGGTTCGTACAGCGGCGCGGCAAGCGAAGCCTGAAAAACGCGTCGCCGAAGCCGGGTCGCCCGACAGGGTCGCCGGAGCCGGGACTTGGCACGAAGCGTAACGTGGGATAAAATTGGAGGATTGGAGCGCCGTGCGTGCCGCGAACTCCATCTTCCCTGGACTTGCCGTGAATACAACACCGTCCCAGCCCAAACTCGGCTTCCAACCGCCCGATCCGGCGACCTTGATCGCTTGTGCGTGGCGATACAAGTGGATCGCCCTGCTGTTGGGAGTGTTGTTTGCTGCGTTGGGGGCGACGGCAGCACACGTCGTCGTCCCAGCCCGGTTCAAAGCCACATCGATGGTCCGGGTCAGCGGTGCCAACTGGGTGGTCGATCGTCGTGGCGAATCGGCGACTGACTCGCGCCAATTCCGAACCACTCAATTAGAGCTATTGGAGACACCTCACGTGCTGAGACGGGCACTCGAGTCCCCCCAGGTCCGTGATCTGGGCGTTCTGGATACCAGCTCGGATAGCATTGATGAGTTGCAGCGAATCATGCAAGTCGAGTTGCGCAGCAATTCGGAGATCCTGCGAATTGCTGTGGAGCACGACCGGGCCGATGTTGCCTTTTTCTTGGCGAATGCGGTCACCGAAGCCTACCTGATCGAGACGACGCGGGAAAGTGAGGAGGCACAGGCCAAGCGGCTAGCGGTTCTGGAACAATTGCATGCCTCGACCGAGGAGCGGCTGAGCAACGCCTGGGTCGAATTCCGCCAGTTGGCGCGACAACTGGGATCTGGCGATCTGGGGGCATTATCGCTTCAGGCGCAGGCGGAGATCGAGAATTACCGCGACGCCAACCGCCGTCTGCGGGAGGTGCGGGCTGAGAAGCGGGAGATCGAGCGGGAAGTCCGGTTGATCCGCGAGTCCCCCGAGCTGGTAACCGCAGAGATCCCCGACGAAGGCACCTCCAGCATCCGGTATGCGCTGTTCCAGGCTAAGCTCAGGAAGGAACATGCGTTGTCGAAGTGGGGCCCGAACCATCCCGAAGTTCGGGCCGCCCAGCAGAACGAAGATTTGTTCCTCGAGTTCTACCAGAAAGCTCTGCTGAAGGATGAAGAGCAGCAAGAACAGCGCCCGAAGAAGACCCGGGAGGAGGAGGTGTTGGCCGAACCTCTGGCCGCGCTGGCTCGGATAACCGCCGAGGAGCAAGCGCTGGAGACAATGATCGAGGAGATCGACCAGAGGGTACAACTGTTGGGCGGAGACAGTATTCCTCGTTTGGAGGTAATCCGCAATGGCATCAACCGGATGGAGCGTTTGAGTGACCGGATTTGGAACACCCGGGAAGATTCGAGTGTCGAACGTCACGCGGACAACCGGGTGCAGTTGGTCGCCTATGCCAGCTTGCCCAGCCAGCCGGACACATCCAAACGCAAGAAGATCTCCTTAGCGTTGGCAGCCGGCGGTTTCGGGTTCGCCTTCGTGCTCTTGGCGATGGGCGAATTCCTCACTGGGCGGCTTCATTCGGCCCGCGAGGCAACGCAGCGGACCGGCCTGACGGTCCTGGCTTCCCTGCCTCGTTTGCCCGTGGAGGTCCGCAATTCCCCCGAGGTGAGGACGCTGCACGTCCGGTCGAATCCCCTGAACACCCAGATGGATATGTTGGTGGCCCAACTCCGCCACAATCCGAACGCACCTGATCCGCGGACGATTCTGGTCACCTGTTCGCGGTGGCCGCGGGAGCGCGAGCACGTGGCCGTGCATCTGGCTGCCGCCCTGGCCCGCACCGGCCAGAGAACCGTATTCGTCAACTTCAATCTCCGCAGTCAACCGGCCCACGTGGTCTTTCCCAATGCGATTGCCGAGATCGCGACCACGCCGACTGACCAGGTTACCGGTGACGCTTCCAGTAGCGGGGATTCTGGCGACGATGGCAGGCGGATCGAGAACGTGACGCTGGACGCGCTGCGCGAGGCGAACTCTGTGATGGGCAATGGCCGCGGCACCAGCTTCGCCTTCCCGGTCGAATCGCATCAGACGGCGAGGGTCGAATCCCGACGACGACGCGCGGTGTCCGCATGCAATCCGTTTCCCGCCGACATGCCGCTGGTTGGGACCGGAGTGGCCAACTTGGATCTCCTCCAGCCGACGCGTGTGACCACCGAACCGCTGCCTGTCTTCGCCCATCCGGAACTGCCGGAATTGTTGGAGGCGCTGAACGATCTTTACGCCTATGTGGTGCTGGAGGTTCCCGAAGTCTTGGATTACCCGGATGCCATGCATCTGGGGCGTCTGGCCGACGTGTCGCTGCTGGCGGTGCAGCGCAACCGGTCGGTCGCCTATAGCGTCGCGAAGGCCCTGTCGAAATTGGCTCAGCATGGCCGCCCGGTTTTCGGTGTGATGATCGATTGAAGAAAACCAGAGGGAGTGTCCAATTGACGAATTTGAATCTGGCCTGCATCGTAGGGGCTCGGCCGAATTTCATGAAGATGGCACCGTTGCTGCGCGCCCTGCAAGCCTATCCGCACGTCCGCACGGTACTGATTCATACCGGGCAGCACTACGACGCGAATCTGTCGGATGTCTTCTTTGAAGAACTGGAGATGAAGCAGCCCGATGTGTCGCTCGAAGTCGGCTCGGGTAAACATGGAGTTCAGACAGCGCGCGTCCTGCAACGCACCGAAGAGGTTTTGGAGCAGGGTCCGCCGGGCGGAGGACACTATGACCGGTTGATTGTGGTCGGCGACGTGAATTCGACGATGGCCGCCGCCTTGGCCGCAGTCAAATTGCAGATCCCCGTCGCGCACGTCGAAGCCGGTCTGCGGAGCTTTGATCGGACGATGCCCGAAGAAATCAACCGCATCGTCACGGATTCCATCTGCGACCAGCTGTTCGTCTCCGAGCCGGAAGGGGTGGTGAACTTGCTCCGCGAAGGACATCCGGAAGAACACCTGCACCTGGTCGGCAATGTGATGATCGATACGCTGTTACATCTGCTGCCCAAGGCGCGAGACAGCCAGACGCTGAACCAGTACCGGCTGGAACCCGGACAATACGGAGTCATCACGTTGCATCGCCCGTCCAACGTGGACCAGCCCGAAACGCTCGGTCCCCTGTTGAACGTCTTGCACGAGGCATCGCAGCAGTTGCCCCTGGTCTTTCCCGTGCATCCTCGGACCCGCGAGCGGATCGAGCGGTTTGGACTGGCCGACCGGCTGAACGATTCGAACGGCATCCGCCCTCTTCCGCCACTGGGTTACCTGGATTTCCTCTGTCTCACCTCGCAGGCTAGATTGATTGTTACTGACTCGGGCGGGCTTCAGGAAGAATCGACCGCACTGGGCATCCCTTGCTTGACCTGCCGCCGCAACACCGAGCGGCCGATCACGGTACAGGAGGGGACCAGCACGCTGGTGGGAAACGATCACCGGGCGCTGCGCCGCGGATTGCAGCAGGTGCTGCGAGGCGAGTATAAGCGGGGAGAGGTTCCGGGACTGTGGGACGGTCGAGCTGCCCAGCGGATTGCGGCCGTACTCGGCGGCTGACGCCGGGCACGGCAGCAAACCATCGCCTTGTCCAGCTCTTCGAAGACTCTACTCAGTCCTTGTTTTGCCGAGTATCCGGCCCACTCGCGTGATTCGAGGGTCGTCATCTATGGCTCAGACGGGGCCAATCCGGTTCTCCGCATCCACGCCCCGGCCAGAATCGCAAAACGCTGATCAAAGGGTGGTGACAATCGTGGAAGAGCCCTCTTGTGGTCAACTGGGCGTTTCAGGTCTATTGGTAAGGAACGGACAGGTGGTGCATCTTTTCCGAAGTTCGAGGCGTCGGTAGAATGCTTGGTTGACAAACATGTTTCGCCTGGCGCGGCGTCGTTCCGACAATACCGAAGGCAGCGGTGAGTTCCCTTGGACAATCAGAATCCTGCCGCCGAATCTCTGACCGCTCGGGCATCCCGCGGCGCCTTCTGGGCATTGGCGAGCAACATCGCGGTCAGCGCGGTCAGTTTTGCGGGGACCGTGGTGCTGGCTCGGCTGCTCGATCCCCGCGACTTCGGGCTGCTGGGGATGGCGGTGCTGGTGACGGGGATTGTCCAGTTGTTTGGCAGCTTGGGGCTGGGCGGCGCATTGATTCAGAAGGAAGAGGTTTCTCGCGAGGGGCTCTCGACGGTTTACTGGGTCAATTTGGCGGCGGGTGCCGCCTTGACGTTGATCTGCCTGGGGATTTCACCGCTGGCAGCTTGGTTCTTCGAAGAAGACGCTGTGCAGGGCCTCCTGGTTCTGCTGTCTTTTACGTTCTTCATCTCGTCCCTGTCCAGCATCCACACGACGATGTTGTACAAGGATCTGCGGATGAAGCAGTTGGCGGTCATCGAGATCAGCAGCCGTTTCCTGCGCGTCGCGGTCATGCTGGTGGCAGCTTGTCTGGGGATGGGGTTCTGGAGCCTTGCGATCGGCATGGTCGTCGAACGGATTCTGAAGACGGGCGGTCTGTTGCTGGTATTCCCTTGGACGCCCGCATTTCTTTTTTCCTGGGCGAAGTTTCAGACGCTGTTTCGTTACGGCAGGAATCTGTTTGGAAACAATTTCCTGACCTACCTTAACCGCAACATGGATTTTCTGATCACCGGCCGCGTTCTGGGCGTGGAGTTGCTTGGTTTTTATCAGATGGCCTACAACCTGCCGTTTCTCCTGCTGCAGTACGTTTCGGACAGCATCGGCTCGACGTCGTTTCCAGTGTTTTGCAAGTTGCAGCATGACAACCAGCGATTGGCCGGGGGGTATCTCCGGATCGTGCGTTGCATCGCGTTGGGAGCCTTTCCGGTTCTGGCCGGATTGGCGTATTGTGCGGAGGATTTCATCCACGTCGTCTACGGTGCCAGGTGGTTGCCTGCCGTCACTCCGCTTCGCATTCTATGCCTGGGTGCGGCGTTGGCGTCCATCCATTCGGTCGTCACGCCGTTGCTGAATGCCAAGGGGCGGCCGGAGATTAGCTTTCGTTGGAATGCGGTCCGGCTGCCCTTGACGGTCATCGCGATCCTGGTCGGGGCTCGGTGGTTGGGGCTTGCGGGGGTGGCTTGGGCGATGCTGGTGGTCGAGGTTGTCTCGGTGGTGCTGGTTGGGATCGCGTTGCGATTGATCGAGCAGGACCTCGGCGCCTACTTCCGCAGCTTGGTGTCCAGCACGGTCGCCTGCGCGATGATGCTCGGGGTGCTGTTGGTGTTGAACCAGCCGTTTCTTTTCGGTTCCTGGGCGCCGGTTCTCCGTCTGGTCGCCAACACGGCAGCGGGGGTGGGCGTATACACGGCGACCGTGTACTTGTTTTTCCGCGCCGATCTGATGGAACTGATGGCCTTCATGCAGCAGATGATCAGGAAGAGCCGTTGAGGGGAACAAAGAGCCATGAGAATCGCTATCGCCTCGTCGGGATTGGGCCACGTCACTCGGGGAATCGAAGCCTGGGCAGCCGATCTGGGCCAGGCCCTGCTGGAACGCGGCGAGGACGTGATCCTCTGCCAGGGCGCTGGGCAGTGCCAAGCGAGCCACCAGCGCCTGGTCCCCTGTTATACTCGAGATTCGCCGCAGGCGCATCGACTGCGCGGCTGGCTTCCCCGGTTCCTGGGCTGGCGTCTGGGGATGGGCAGTGGCTATGGTATCGAGCAGACCACGTTCACCTGGAACTTGCAGAAGGTTCTCCGCCGCGAGAAAGTGGACATCCTCCACGTCCAGGATCCGCAAGTGGCGCTGCTGATCCAGCGCTGTTGGCGTTGGGGATTGTTGCGCACCCGGCCAATCCTGGCTCACGGCACCGAGGAACCGTTGGATTTCCAACGCCGCATCGTCTACCTGCAACACCTGGCCCCCTGGCATCTGGACGAAGCTCGCAGCGCTGGGGTTTGGAAACCGACCTGGACAGCCATCCCCAATTTCATCGACACCGAGACATTCCGGCCCTCGGCTACCGGGCGCGAGGACGGCAGGCTTCGCGCCGAATTGCAGATCCCCGACCAGGCGCTGGTGGTCCTTTCGGCCGCGGCGATCAAAAGGAACCATAAGCGGGTCGACTATGTGATCGGCGAGTTTGCGGCGTTGCGAGCCAGCCGGCCCGACCTGCCGTTGTACCTGATCCTGGCTGGGGCTTGGGAGGCGGACACGGACGCATTGGTTGCCGAGGGGACCCAGCGTCTGGGCGATCGGGTGCGGTTCCTGGTCCGGTTCCCGCGTCACCGCATGGCCCAGCTCTACCGGACCGCCGACCTGTTTGTCCTGGGCAGTCTGAAGGAGATGATGCCGATCGCGATCCTGGAAGCCGCCGCCTCGGGACTGCCGTGCCTGGTCAATGCTCATCCCGTGATGCAGTGGATGGTGGGCCCCGGAGGCTTGAGCCTGGATCTCTCCGCGCCGGGAGGGCTGAGCCGAGCGTTGGAGCAACTGGGGAGCGACTCGGACCGGCGGCGACAACTGGGCCAACTGGCCCGCCAATACTGCCTGGAGCATTTCAGACGCGACCGGGTGGTCGATCAGATCCTCCAGTACTATCAGTTCGTGGCCGCGACACCACCAAGTCGAGGACAGAAGTAGAGCTATGCGAGTCAGCGTCATCATTCCCGCGTACAAGGCCGCCGGGACGATCTGCCGAACCATCGACAGCGTCCTGGCCCAAAGCCATCCAGCGCACGAGATCATCGTCGTGGACGACGGCAGCCCGGACGACCAAGCCGAGCTGATCCAGCGGACCTACGGCGACCGCGTGGTGCTGATCCGGCAACCCAACGGCCGGACGGCCAAGGCGCGGAACACGGGGATCGACCGGGCCACCGGGGATGCCATCGCGTTTGTCGACGCCGATGACTACTGGGAACCGCAGAAACTCCAGCAGCAGACCGCCATCCTGCGGCAATTCCCCGAGGTGGGCATCGTCGCCGGCGCGTACTTCTCGCAGAGCCCCGGCCAGGAGCGGATCGTGGCGCCGATGGCCGCGCGACAACGTAGCGACTGCCAGCGGGTTCTGAAGGTGCGGAAAATGCAGATCGTACGGATCGCATCCAGTATCTGGACCGGCACGGTGGCGATCCGACGAGCCGCGCTGGGCGACGAACGGTTTGTCTCGGGGCTGGAACCGGCCGAGGACCGGGACCTCTGGATCCGCATGCTCCGTCATCCTGCCTACCTGATGCCGGAACCACTGGCCACCGCCGTTCTCGAACCCGGCTCGATCTCCCGTGTCAATCTGGATGTCGATTGCGAAAACATGCTACGGGTGATCCAGCGGCAACGGGAACTGATCGGGCCGATGGGTGTGCGGCTGTGGACGTCCGAGGTGTTGTACCGCTGGGCCGCGCTCGATCCATGCCCGGATACCGCCCTGCCGCGGCTGTGGCGGTCCTTCCTGGCTTGGCCGCTACCGTACCCCTTGTACCAGGGGGGGCAACGGCTGGCACGCCTGAAACGGCTGGTCGTGCTGCTGCGGATACGCGCTCGCAAAACGGCTGGCATGCCGAAAGGAGGCAACAGCGATGAGGGCTAGGATATTGCGCCGGCGAGGCCCCCTGTGGAATGCGGCAAAACGCGTTGTACTCAGGCTGCTGACCGTCCATCTTCCGGTGAACCGGATTACCAGACCGATTTTCGTTGCCTGCTACTCGCTGCATGTGTTCGGCCGCGAAACGCTGATCTGGGGCTGTCGTTTCTTCTGGTACGAGCCCTTGTTTCGGAGTCAATGCCGTTCGATCGGCAGACGCTTTTGGATGGAGAAAATTCCCTATATTAGCGGTTCAGGAAGCATCCGAATCGGCGATGACGTGCGGTTGTCAGGAAAACCATCGTTCGCCTTCAACAATCGACATCTTGAATCGCCCGAGTTGATCATCGGCACCGGAACATTTGTCGGGCATGACTGTGCCTTTACCGCCGCGGAATCCATTCGGATTGGTGATCACTGCCTGCTGGCAGGCGGGGTCCGAATCTCCGATCAGGACGGCCATCCTTTGGACGCCGAAGCGCGACGAGCCGGCCAGACCACACCCCGGGACGAGGTGCGGCCGGTGGTCATCGGGAACGATGTTTGGATCGGGGCCCGGGCGGTGGTCCTGAAGGGAGTCACGGTCGGCGACCGGGCGGTCGTCGGCATGGGTTCCGTAGTCACCAAGGACGTACCAGCCGATTGCGTGGTGGCCGGCAACCCGGCTCGCGTCGTGAAATGGCTCGACCCGGCCACCGCGCCGGGTGCGCCGCTTGCCGCCTCGGCTGCCAACGAGCCTGCTGCCGAAGCCCGGGAGGCCGATCCCGGCGCCCCGTCGTGCTGACGGGCGGTGTCGCCTCACTTTCCCGCCTGCTTGGCAGCGGCAGGCGGTGGTCCTATAATCGCCGCCGTGGGATGAAACACGGCAAAGATCCCTTCATTCACCGTTCACAAGCGGCCCGGTCATGATGCGCATTCTCCACGTCTTCGACCATTCCCTGCCCATGCACAGTGGCTACACATTTCGCTCCGCCGCTATCCTGCGCGAGCAGCGACGTTTGGGTTGGGAGACTTTTCACGTGACCAGCGCCAAACAGCGGCAACCCGTCGCCGATTCGGAAGAGACCGTGGACGGCCTGCATTTCTTTCGCACGCCGGCGGAAACAGCGGCTTGGGCGCGCTGGCCGGTGGGGAATCAGATTGCGGTCGTCCAAGGGCTGAAGAGACGGCTGTCGAGCATCGTCCAGCAAGTCCGCCCGGATATTCTGCATGCGCATTCCCCGGCGTTGAACGGTCTGGCCGCCTTGGCGACCGCTCGACGCTTTCGCCTGCCGCTCGTATACGAAGTGCGGGCGTTTTGGGAAGATGCTGCGGCCGACCAAGGCACCAGCCGGCCGGGAGGTTTGCGGTATCGACTGACCAAGGCGCTGGAAACGCACGTCCTGCGACGCGCCTCGGCCGTGACAACCATCTGCCAGGGCTTGAAACAAGACATCATCGGACGAGGCATCCCGGCGGACAAGATCACCGTGATTCCCAACGCGGTGGACCCCAGTGCATTTTCGCCGGGTAGCCGTCCCGATCCGGATTTACAGGCCCAGTTGGGCCTGCAAGGCAGCCGAGTGCTGGGGTTCATCGGATCCTTCTTCGCCTACGAAGGCATGTCGCTGTTGCTGGACGCCCTGCCCGGACTGCTAGATCAGGCACCGGATCTCCGGGTGCTGCTGGTCGGTGGTGGCGAACAAGAAGCAAGTCTGCGCGCTCAGGCGAACCGTCTGGGTATCGGGCAAAAAGTTGTCATGGTGGGTCGTGTTCCCCATGACGTGGTTCAGCGATACTATGATCTGGTGGATTTGCTGGTGTATCCCCGATCGTCCATTCGCTTGACCGAACTGGTCACCCCGTTGAAACCGTTGGAAGCCATGGCGCAGCAACGTCTGTTCATCGCGTCGGATGTGGGCGGGCATCAGGAATTGGTCCGCGACGGGGAAACGGGGGTTCTGTTTCGCGCCGACGATATCGCCGACTTCCAGAGAAAAGCCTTGGATCTGCTGGCTCATCCCGAACGCTGGCCGTCCTTGAAGGCCAATGGCCGCCGGTTGATCGAAAACGAACGGAATTGGGGAGTTAGCGTGGACCGTTACCGACCGGTTTACGAGCGTTTGCTATCGGCCTGACCCCGCCAATGCTTCCCTCGCCAATAGCCCCGGAATAGAATGGGGGAATCAGAACCAGTCGATTCGGCTCGATCCGTGGTTGATGTTTCTGGATTCGTTCCTTACTGTTGTTCGCGGAAGCCCACTGCGTGCCATTCTTTTTCTTCTTGCTGCTGAATGCCGTCCTGTACATCCGTCCCGGGGAATTGGTGGAGAGCCTCGAGCCGCTACGACTGTACCAGTTGGCGATGTTAGGGTGTCTGGCGACAACTTACGCTGGGCTGATGTCTCAGTTCACCGGGGCATCCCTGATCGCACGTCCGATGACCGTCTGCATGCTGGGGTTCTTGGTGGCTATCGTGCTCTCCCGTCTGCAGTTCGGCGACACATGGTATGCGAGGTTCTTGGGCACGGAGTTCGGAAAAATCGTCATCTACTACGCGTTGCTGATGCACAACTTGGATACCCCGGAGCGATTCCAGCGGTTCCTGACGGCGTTGGTCTTGTTCAGTCTGTTCGCCATCAGCTTGATCTTGCTGCAATTTCACGGCATGATTGATGTCGCGGCTTTGCAGGCACTGAGCCGACGCGAGGTTGATCCCCGTACTGGGGAGATGATCGAGTTCCCTCAGTTGCAGGGGACGGGGATTTTCAGGGATCCCAACGATATTTCCCTGGTCATTGGCATCGTCATCATGGTCTGCCTCTACCGGTTGCTAAAGCCTCAAGGCGGTCCGAACCGGTTCTTTTGGTTGGTGCCAATGGTGGTGTTCCTGATGGCGTTTCTCGAGACCAAATCGCGGGGCGGTTTTCTCTCTTTGATGGTCGCCATCAACGTGTTAGCGGTGTCGCGGTTAGGAGTCAAGAAGCTGATTCCATTCTGGCTGCTAGCGGCGCCGGTGGTTTTGGTCCTGTTTGGTGGCCGGATGACACAGATCGACGTCTCGGAGGGCACGGGCCAGCATCGGATCCAGTTGTGGCGCGACGGGCTAGGGCTGATGCGCCAGTATCCACTGTTTGGCTGCGGCCATCAAATGATGCCCGAGCACTTTGGTCTGGGGGCTCACAATTCCTATGTTCAGGTGTTCACTGAATTGGGTTTTTTCGGCGGAACCTGTTTCGTTGCCCTGGTGTTCTTGGCCATCGTCCAACTGTGGCGGATGCGGAAGTATGAGCACGTGATCGAGGACGCCGAGTTTCGGCGGCTGCGACCATATTTGTTGGGGATCGTCTGTGGCTATTGTGCCGGCCAGCTTTCCTTGAGCCGGCAGAACATCGTTCCCACGTACACGGTACTGGGCATGGCGGCGGCTTATCTGGCGCAGGCAAAGTTTCCGGCGGATACCCCCAGTCCGCTTTGGAAGACGGATTCGTCGCTGATCACGCGACTGATCGGCGTCAGCCTGCTGGTCTTGGCGGGTTTGGAAATCGTTTCCCGGATCCTGGTCCGCTATGACCATTAGGGCTGGCCGTGGATCTGCCCGCCGAGTTCCGCATCGAGGATCATGCTCCAGCTTGGTCAGCGGTCGAGCTGTAGACATCCAGGCCGAAACCACGAACGATTTCCATCACGACAATCGTCTTGCTCAATGCCTATCGCGCAACTCCCTTTACCACAACACCTTGCGTCCCTACCCGACATGTCCTGTACAGCACGATCATGAGGTACTTGCTTAGTTGACAGGGTTTTGGGCAGAAGTATACAATTCACGGCAACGAGCAACGGTTGCTCACACGCTGGCTGGTCGGGCCAGCGGAACCGACGCGAAGAAGTTCGCCTGCAGTGCTGTCGCAGGCGGTACGCCGCTATTATTGACCTTGCCCGTCGACAAACCAGCAAACAGCAGAATTCAACGGCAAATCGGGATGCAGAACCGGATGAAGGATGCAGCATTTCCTCCAGAAGTCGCACGAATGACTCCCTAACCGATTGCGGTTGGCGGGTTAGAAGGGGTCGCATAGAACCTGGAACCGCGCATCACCTCTCCCAAGGTCGGCAACTCATGAAAAGCATGATTCAAATCTTCAAGCGAGCCTTTCCCCAGGCGTTTCTAAAGATCAAGAGCCTGTTGGGGCGGCTGTATCTTGATGAGATCAACCGGATGATCTTTGATGAGTTCGATGGACGCGTAGCCGACGGGCCGTTTTTCGGGATGCGTTACATTGAGAAGTCCAACGGCAGTAGCCTCTCCCCGAAGATTCTGGGTTCGTATGAGAAAGAATTGCACACGGTCTTGCGGACGGTTTTACGAACCCCGTATGAGGCGATTCTCGATATCGGGGCTGCTGAGGGATACTACGCGGTCGGGTTTGCCCTGAAACACGTGAATGCTCACGTGTTTGCGTACGATATAGATCCCGACGCGAGGGCTAATCTCTCGGAACTCTCGTCGCTGAATGCCGTCGCGAATCGTGTAACAATTGGCAGTGAATGCAATGCCGAGATTCTGGAGTGTTTCGCTGCCAAACGATGTCTGGTGTTTTGTGATATTGGAGGATTTGAATAAGAATTGCTTGATCCGGAGGTTGCCCCTTCACTGGCTAGGCACGACATCATCGTCGAAATCCATGACGAGCCTGGCCGGAGCCGTGTTCACGACATAATGGTCGAGCGTTTTTCTGACACACATGAGACAAAATTTATTCGCATGCACCCCCGGAATCTCTCGGATTGCGCTCATTTGCGATCCGTTCGGTCGCCGCAATCGGTTAATGGCGCTGAACGAGAACCGGACGCGATGCACTGAATGGGGGGTGCTTAGGTCGCTTTTACGCTCGTGAATGATGGTTCTCTCTTCTTGCATCTGCAGGAAGTGAGAAGCTTGCAGGGTGCTCTCTCGCAATAGCGTTTGTATCGGTTGTTTGTGGCGTGAGCAAGCTTCATGAGGCATGTGGCTGTAGGCGCATGGCAGGACGATGCGGAGAGTTATTCGGCTAACCGACATGCTGTGAACCTGGATGGCTTGGTGAACCGTGTAGGGTATCGTGATTCTTTGAGCAAGGGGGGAGACATGGGCATCGCTTTCTTCTGCAATTCGACTTGTATTGGCGGGGCAGATTTGTACATGCTTCAGCTCCTGCAAGAGCTGGATAATCATGGCGTGGCGGTTACGCTCTTGTTGAAGGACTCCCATCCGTTTGCACCTTATTTGCAAGGGTTGCGGAATGTGCGGGTTTATGCAAAAAGCAGAAGCGCCTTGGGTGAAGCGGAAAGCGTAGAGCTGAGACCAGCACAGCCAGCTTGCGAGCAACAGGCTGAAGCTTTCGACAGCAATGAGCGAAGCGAATGGAACAGTACAAATGGCGTCGGGGAAGGAGGCCGCAGACCACAGGCTCAAGTATATGTGAAACAGGAGCCCACCACTGATCTGAATAAGCAAGCCATTGTTCCGCAGTTCTTGTGCGTGCGGATCATCATGGGGGAGTTGCGAGAGGCATGGCGATGGTCGCGAGTAATGCGGCGTGAGAAATTTGATATTGTTCATTCGTTCGAGGGAGGGTCGGACCCCGGTATCATCGCGGCGGCGCTAGCGAGGGTTCCACATAGGGCTGCTTCATATTGCGTGCTGCCGACGCTGCCGGTTGATGCGCGCCCCGGGGATTTCGGACGACGTATTTTGGAGTGGATTTCTGCCTGGTGTGCGCATGTAGCGATTACAAAGAGCCGAAGCGCCAAGGCAGACTGGATGAGACGGTTGCCCCGATCCCGGCGCTGGATGCGGGTGATTTATAACGGAATGCGGGTGGAATCGCTCGTTCCCCCTCCGAAAGACCGGCTGCAGGCGTTGCGGCGGGACTTCGATTGCGAGGGGCGGCCGGTCATTGGCATGACGGCCCGGTTGCATCCAATGAAAGGGCATGCATTCCTAATTGAGGCGATACCGTCAATACTGAAGTCCGTGCCGGATGCAGTTCTTCTGCTGGTCGGGGATGGTGAACTGCAGGAGGATTTGCAGGCGCATTGCCGTCGACTGGGCGTGGCGGACGCAGTCCGCTTTGCCGGATTCCGCCGGGATGTGTTGGACCTGACCTGGCTTTATGATGTCGCGGTCCTGCCGTCTGTTGCATATGAAACGTTTGGCTGGGCCGTTCTGGAGGCGATGGCATGCGGAAAGCCGGTGGTGGTGAGCGATTTCGACGGATTGCCGGAAGTCGTGGAGGACGGGGTCACGGGAACGGTGGTGCCGCCCCGCGACAGTCCGGCCTTGGCGGAGGCGATAGCTTTGTTGCTGCGGGATCCGGGGGTGAGGGATCAATACGGTAGGGCAGGGCGGAAGCGGGTGGCGGAGCGTTTTTCTTATGATCGGATGATTGCGGAGCATTGGTTGGCGTGGGGACTGGGTAAAGTCACCAATTAGCCTGGAAATCGCGTTCCTTTTCCGGCATCTTCGATTGAGGCTTGACTGGTTTCGTAATGTCGATGGTATGGATCCAGAGAAAGAGTGCAAGACAAGAACATTTTTTGTCGTGGATACGAACATAACTGAATTATGCAGTCAAATCCGTCTATTAAACTGTTGGCATCGTAATGAAACCAGAGTCTGCGAAGACGGCAGTGGCACGCGCAATACCAATAGCAGTTCCGATATGTGCGATGCTTTGTGTCTTTCTCTTCATCGTATCTCGTGGACACGTTGTGATAAACCGCTACACTGATGCCACATGGCATATGGCTGTAGCAGACGAGTTTGCTTGTACCGGTGCCTTCGGAAAATACCCGTTCATTCCCGATGCTCCTGCTTTTGCCCAATTCGGGCTGTGGGATTTTCTCAATGGACTCACTCAGCGGGTGATGGAACTGCAACCCGAACGTGTATTTGTTGTGTCAAACGGATTGACTGCCGCATTATTCCTGTTGGCATCCTACTTGGCTGGTGTTCTTGCAACACGTCGTGCGACTTGCGGAGTGTTGTCGCTAGTTACTATTAGCGCGACACTCGCTATGGGGGAAACTACTATTGTACGAGCAGGTTGGCCATTCGCTTTGGCAACTTGCCTCGTGTTCTTGTTGCTCGCTTCACTGCGCCTCTTCTTGGAACAAGCCTCGTTATTCCTGTCGAATCGAAGAGGTTCCGTGATTCGATATCCCGTTGCCTTATGCATAAATGCGTGCGCCATTGGCGTGCTCACCGGAGTAATATTCTCGCTGCATGCATTCGTCGGCTTATTCGGCGCTCTGGCAGTTATCCTGATCCTCCTGCCATATGTGGCCCTGTGGCATCGTAGTTTCGGTCGTGTGATCGTGCTTGCCGCCCTCATGACAATCAGCTTCCTCGCGGTCTCGTCTCCGTGGCTAGTCATGCACATCTCACTACGTGGAGTTCTTGCAGAGCGTAATTACCATCACTATTCTGCGAGTCCTCCAGAGTTTGGAACTATCAACACACTAGCACTATGTGTGCTTGCAGGCATGCTAGTTCATATCAGGAGGATCAATGGGTCCTGCATGCAGCGTCTAACATATATTCTGAGCGTCACAGCCTTGATTTCGACATTCTTGGCCTTTCCAGCGGTGAACAGGTTCGTTGCTCAGTTCACAAGCGCGTTCATGGCTGAACGAGTGCTTTCATTCTTTCCGTCTGGCCTCTTGATTGCATCAGTCCCGGCCTATGTTGCAGCAATCGGTCTCAGATCTATTGCCAGACGCTTGGTTTCGTGCGGTGTCGTCCTCGCCTTTGCGCTGGTCATCGCGCCTCTATCGTTTCGCGAAGCGAAGAATTGTTTCTACATGTGGCGCACGGAGGACTACGATAGCCACGAGTATGGAGACCTGCTTCGAATGCGACATCTTGGCCTCGAAAAGCAGACTATTCTGAGCGATCCTTTCACATCATACTTCTCTCGCCGTTTCCTCAAGACCTATGCTGTTACTGTGCCACCAGGGCATGCGTCCCCGTCGATTGATTATAGCACTCGTGATGCCATCTGGAAGAACGCGCTGCAGGAACCGAGAGAGGCAACGCAGTCGATTCCGTTTGATTACGTTCTCTTCAACAAGAGACCGCGCGCCGCGGGGGGGGCTCTCGATTCCAGCATGATTCAACATGCCGTCTCCAACTGGTCCGCCCTAGCGTTCCTCGTCTTTGAGAATGACGCATTCGCGCTTTTTCGGGTGGCTCAGGGTGGAGTTCACAGAGACTTAACACAAGATGGGGAAGCTGCAGTCCCAACAATGCCTCTCACTCCTACAAAATGACTCGCGCACAGGCCGCCATTTCGAGGGTGAAGGCCGTTCGTTGGGCCGCCTTGTCTTCGGGCAGATGCGCTGGGTGATGAAGAAATTGACCCCGATCTTGATCGTGTCGAGGTACAAGTGACGTGTCCTCACGGCAAGTGTGCAAAATCCGACAAAGGGCTACAATGGGTGGCTGGCTATGGTCGCGGGATCGATCGGCGGGGACGGACAGCGCGGTTCGATGCATAAGACAGGTTGATAGTGGCCGACACGACTTGATACATCACGGTCGTCAGATGGGAGGAAGGCTTTTTGAGCAGTAGAGACGGGGCAAGATGCAGATTCCAGGAAAGAAAGCTCCGCGGGAATTTGGGCAAATTACTCGCTTCATGTACAATCAACTGTGAATTCCGGCACCAGTTAGATAGCGGGCAACGGTTGCTCGCACGATGGCTGCTGGCTGATCAGGCCGGCAGCACCGAGGCGACGAAGGTCGCCAAGAGTGCAGAGGATTGATTATGACTGATATTAACACCCCTTGTTGGCATCTGCCTCTTGCTAAAGAGGTGACAATCGTCATTGCCACGGCAGATCGGGTCGGCATGGTGAATGATTGCATTCGGGATTTTTCTCCGCTCATCCCGCGCGATGTTGAGTTGCTTGTCGTTGATGCCGGCGTGGGGGAACGGGTCGATGAAGCTGTAATCAAGGAGTTTTGGGGGAACTCAAGGGTTTTGCGTTCGCCGAGGCGCAACCTGTGTTTGCAGCGTAACATGGCGACGGCGGCCGCCAGGGGCAACTTTCTGTGTTTTGTTGATGACGATGCGGCCATTCAGCCAGGGTGGTGGCCCTCGATTATAAGGCCGTTTAAGGATCCTCAAGTTGGAGCGGTGGCAGGGGCCGTCTGGTCTTCATTACCACCCGTGTTGTCTGATAAACCGTCTGGTTATGTGACCCGCATTGGGACGTCTGTACCCTGCAACAATAGGGGCGCAGGGCACCCTAAATACCTTGATTATGGCGTTGGGGCCAACACTGCATATCGTCGACAAACGTTGCTGGAATTGGGTGGCTTTGCCGAAATATTCGGGATTTATGACGAGGACATCGATTTCGGGTTGCGCATGAAGACGTCAGGTTGGAAGTTGGTCTATGCGCATGATGCACCGGTGTATCATCATCAGGGACGGGTGAGACCGCGGGTGATGACGAAACAGAAGCAGTTTTTGCTAGGACGTAACCGGGCATTGCTTCTTCATCGGAATTACGGGTTCTTTAGCAGGCTTTTGTCGGCCCTGATGGTGTTGCCCCTGATTCGGCTATGGCGTGCGTTTTGTGAGACGGTGCAGTTTGGATGGACGAGGTTTGGGCACGTAGCCGCTTATTGGGCCGGTATGTGCAAAGGGGTTTGGGAGGGACGACGGGATCGTGGTGCTTAAGGATGCGGGGAATTCCAATTCCGCTGTTTGATATCGTAACATGGTGCATGAAAGGAGTTGCAATCTCACCGGTCGGGGTTTAAGATACCTATCCGTTCAGTCAGTCAATTAGGGTGGATTTATTGCCCGAACGCGGAGTCGCGTCATGAGGATCTATCTGACCGTCGATGTGGAAACCTATACGGGGGACTATGGCCTTGATGTCTATGGCCGCCACGAAGGCCTGGATTGGTTGCTTGCATTGTTACGGAGGCAGGGGGTACCGGCAACGTTCTTTGTCGAGGCCATGGGAGGCGAGCGGTGGGGACGGGAGGGAATCCAAGGGCTGCGCGGGAGCATTGAAGACGCGGGCGGATCGGTGCAACTCCATGTTCATCCCGAAGTCCTAGCGGCGGACGCGCCCTGTGGGATGTTTCATTACGATCAGCAGCAGCAGCGCGATATGCTGGCGCGGGGGATCGATGTATTGAAGGGCTGCGGCGTCAAGGAGTTGACCGCGTTTCGCGCGGGCGACCTGGCGGCCGACATGAACACGCTCGATGCCATGCGCGACGTCGGGTTGTGCGTGGGTTCGAACCGGGACCTGGACGCGAAGTCGTCGATTCAGAGCCGTGTTAACGGCTGCTTCCCGATTGCCAACGATGTCTCGACCCGGGATGGTGTAACCGACTATCCCGTGACCGCCTGTCTGAGCCCGTTCCCCTGGCTGGACGGTACTTACCGGCACATGCAGATCACAGCCATGAGTTGTGGCGAAATGTGCGGCGCATTGCGGGCTATGGCGCGGGCGGGGTATCGAAGCGCGGTGGTGTTGACGCATCCCACTGAGTTCTTTGTGCGCAGAGGCTCGGCTTGTCTTCCGAACGCGAAGAACCGGCGGCGTATCGAGCAGCTCATCGAGTTCCTTGGCCGCCGGGAGGACATGGCCTGGGGCGTGCTCGATCGGATGGATGCCGAAGAACACCACGAGTCGCCGGCGCAACCCCTGGCGATTCGTCTCAACAGGTTCCATTCGCTGGTTCGGGTTGTGGAACAGGCGAGGGCACGGTTGGTAGGATGAAAGATACCGCGGTGAGCGTTTGGACGGCGGATCCGAATCGGGTGCCGGAAGAGTACTTGAGTCAATGGGATACCCTGGCCGCGGCAGCGGAAAGCCCGGCAACCCGGTTGACGGGTTCGTTCGATTGGTTCCGACTCATGACCGCGGCCACGGGCGCCGGCGCGCTGGTGGCCGGCCTGGAGTCTGATGGCGCCGTTTCTGTTGTGATGCCGTGCTATTCGCGACCCGATGCGATCCTTTATCGCGTCCTGGGTCGCACATTGGGCCGCCGCCAGCTTCTGACCCAGCATGTCTGCGGTGGCGATTTGCTGGTCCGCGAGCGCTGCGATGCCGGTGGTCTCGGGGCACTCTGGCAAGCAGTGTTTGCGGGGCACGCGGGCACGGAAGCCATCCGATTCAGCCGCCTGGCCGCCGTCCATCTGCCCCTCTTGCGAGAAAGCGTGAGACACGTGAAGGGGGCGGCCTTGTATGTCGCCGGCGCGCTGCCGCACTATTTCCTGCGACTGCCGGTTGATCGGCAAGCATACCTGGCGATACGGTCGCACGATTCGTGGCGGCGATTGGAACGCTACGAACGGCGCCTGGCTCGCGAGGCGGGCTCGCTGCGACTGCTGGAATTGACCAAGGAGACGGACTGGTTACCTTGCAAGGACGCGATTCACGATCTGATGGATCGGGCATGGCAGGCGGCGGCGCTCGGCCATCGCCTTGATCTGGATGCGCAATCCCATGCCGCGAGGCATGGTCTTCTACGCAGTTTCGCGATCTTTGCTGGCGAGCAGGTCATCGCCTTCCAACTGGCCTACCAGGGTAAGGGTGTGCTGCTCTTGCAGCAGACCGGGTACGATCAAGCCTGGGCGAAGTATGGCCCCGGGACCATTCTGCAGCATCGCATGATGCTCCGGCTCCTGGACCACGATCCGCCCAAGTTCCTGGATTTCGGAGTTGGCGAGGCGCCCTACAAGCAGCACATGAGCAATACCTACGTACCGGTGCTGTCAGTTCTGATTCTGCGAAACGGCCGTGCATGGAAGGGACCGGTTCTGCTGGCAAACGGCCTGCGCCATCTGGACGGCATGCTGCGTCGCATCATCAAGCGGTTTGGCTGGCGACCGCACCGGCGCACTTCTCGGGGAGGGAACATCTAGGTGAGGCGAGGCTGGCAAAGGATCGGATTGGTCGGCCGGGAGGCCTTGGCATTGTTGCGCGAACGCGGGCTGCGGGCGGCTTGGCGCACGATCCGGCGGCGTGCCTTCGACTGGTCGAAGTCGCTGTTGTTCGTCCGCGTCCCGCGAGAGGGTGATGGCGAGGGGCCGTGGTCTGAAGAATGGGAGTTCCTGGTTTACGAGCCTGGGCAACGAACGGCTTGCTTGTGCGTCCTGGAAGCGCTGGGCGTCTCCGATGAGCTGGGTAATTTCGATCGCGGCGCGGTTTGCGTGGTGGCGCGGGATGCCTCAGGTACGCCGGTCGGTTCCGGCTGGGATTTCGGGTACAGCCGTCTTTTGGAGAGACTGAGTTATCCGTCGGATGCCATCTATCTTGGCGGTTTCTTCGTGCCGGAAAGCCGGCGCGGCCAGGGGATTTACCCCGCATTACTGCGTTACATGGTAACCCGTCGCGGCGGCGAGCGGTTGGCGGTTGCGCAGACGTCGCTGCACAATCTCGGTTCGCAGCGGGGACTTGAGAAAGCGGGGTTTGTTTGCCGCGGCCGGCTGTGCTTGGGAATCCTGGCCGGTGTCATCGTGATTTTCCGGATGGATGGTGCCAGCGATAGAATGTAGATTGTGGAATCGACCTGTGGTGTTATCGCCTTAGGCAACTGATGTTCTCAGAAGCCGAATTCTTGTTGTCTCTGTTTGCGCTGTTTGCGTACGGATGCCTCCTGTCATGCCTCAAAAAACGTCTGCATCAAGCAGGCGTCTCCAAGCCACAGGGGTGCCTGAATCCCCATCGTTGCATTGCCCGGCCATTACCCCACGGTTGGAAGAATCGACAAAGCGTGTCGCTCTTGACGCCTGAAGGCCCTAGAGACCAGGTTGGTTGCCCTGCCGGCAAGCCGGGGCATCGCGCAAGGAGAGATCGCGTTGTGCCTTGCGTTGTTGACAGGGTTTTCGTCGCAGGTACAATCCACTCTCGCGGATACGGGTAACGCTTCCTCGCACGCTGACTCGTTAGGCCGGTGGAACCGATGCAACGAAGTTCGCGGGAAACGCAATCAAGGGGCTAAACATGAAAGATGCACCGCCGACAGGCCCCTATTCCCTTGGTTCTTCTCCAGATCCCGAGCATGTCGCGGGAGCGTCTGCCAGCCGGACTGGACAGCGTCCGACGGTAACGGGCATCGTCTGTACGCGGAACGAAGCGGGAGGCATCGCCCGGGTGGTGGAAGCGTTGCGTCCACACGTCGACGAAGTGTTGGTCGTGGACGGCCAGTCGACCGACGACACCGTCCGTCTGGCCGAGGCGACTGGGGCCCGGGTGGTCCAGGACAACGGCCGAGGCAAGGGCGATGCTTACCAGGTCGGCATCCGGGAAGCGACCGGTGGAATCCTAGTCTTCATTGATGCCGATGGCTCGCACGAACCCGCGGACATCGCCAAGTTGATCGCGCCCATTGTGGAAGGCCGGGCGGAGTTGGTGATTGCATCGCGGCATCGCGGTGGCAGCGATGAGTGGGAAGGCGATCTGGACACTTGGATGCGCGCCATCGGCAGCGGGTTCCTGAGCGTGGTCATCAATGCCCGCTGGAAGTCCCGGCTGACCGATGTCCTGAACGGATTCCGGGCGGCCAAGACCGAAACAGCGCGTCAAGTTCCTCTGCGGGCGGTCGACTTCGACATCGAGCAGCACATGATCGTGCAGTTCCTGAAATATGGCCACCGGGTGATCGAGGTTGGATCGCACGAGTATTGCCGCGCCTGGGGCTCGTCGAAACTGCCTACGTTCCGTAAGGCTCATCTATTTTTTTGGCGGCTGTTCTTAGACTTGGTCTCCCGAAAGTAGAGGTCTTCCATGGACGCCCAGGTTTCAGGCTCCCAGGATTTCTCGAAGTATTACGACGGATTTCTTGGGGGCAGGTTCTTCCGGTGGCTCGATGGGGCAAAGCGGCGGGTGCTGCGGAAACACCTGGCAGCCTTGCCGCCGACAGCCGAAGTTCTGGATCTGGGATGTGGTCTGGCGTCCGTGACGGGAACACTGGTCAAGGATTATCCTCAATTGCGGTTGACCGCCGCGGATCACGACGCTAGGTCGTTGGGCTGGGTCCGTGAGACCGGGCTGAACACGCAACTTCTGGATTTCGATCAGCCGTTGCCCTTCGCGGACAACCGATTCGATGCCGTTCTGATGATTGATTCCATCGAGCACGTCGCGTCGAGAGAAGGTGTGCTGCGCGAAGTCACACGGATTCTGCGTTCCGAGGGCAGCCTGGTGGTTTTCACGCCGCCTTACGATACGCTGGCGTGGCTGGTTGGTGAGAAATGCCATCGTCTCTTGACGCGGCGGAACGCAGGTCATATTTCTCCCTTCACCCGCGAATCGCTCGCCTGGGTGCTTGACCGCTGGTTCGTGCAGACCCGCGTGTTCTACCTGAACTTGGGCCTCACCCTGTGTGGAATCGGGGGCTCGAAGCGTTGCGGAGCCCGAAATGACTGGTGAACTCGATGATTTGCGGTGGACGAAGGCCGTGGATTGGCGCGATCTTGGTGTGATCTTCCTGTTGGCCACAAGCCTGCGTTTGGTCTACGTGGTATGTGTCCAGTTCATGGGGTTCTCTCAATTCAGCGATGCGTTGTACATGCATCAACTGGCTGGTTCCTTGGCTGCCGGCGAGGGATTCACAATCAACGGCCAGCGCATTTTCAATCAATCGGTCGGGTACCCGGCTTTCATTGCCGTCTTCTATGCGTTTTTCGGGGTGAGGGTCGAAGTCGCGTTGGTGCTGAACAGCTTGTTGGGAGGCGTTTCGGCAGCGCTGGTGTACCAGTTGGCTTGCACGTACCATTCGGCCGCCGAAGGCGCGGGGATAGCGGCTCGCCGATTCGGCTGGTGCGTGGCGGGACTGGCCATCGTCTATCCTGACTCGTGGATGTACAGCGGCCTGACCACGTCGGAGAATCTGCTGGTTCCGCTCCTGCTGGGGATGGTGTTGGTCCATTCCCGGCGAGCGAGGGTGGGCGACGTCGCAGGCCGGGCCGCCTTTTCAATCGGCCTGATCATCGGGGCGCTGGCGGCGTTGGCGGCGCTGGTCAAGGCCAACATGCTGATCTACTGCCTGCTGTTGCCGATCGAGTGGATGGTGTCCGGCAGACGATGGCTGCTGCTCACGCTCGGGGCCGTTGTGGCCGGAGTGCTGTTGCTGGTTCCCTGGACCGTACTCAACTACCGGGCCTCCGGGGGACACATCATCCCGTTCGCTGCCATCGCCGGGACGGTGTTTCTGGACGGGACGAACCCCGAGGCTCGCGGAAAACCGACCGACCTGTATCGGCTGGACATCGAAAAAGACGGGAAATACTCGGAAATTGAACTCAACCGGCTCCGCTTCCAAAAAGGGCTGGCCTATGTAAAGGAGAATCCGGCCGCCTATGGCAGGCTGCTGGCACTCAAGCTGCTTCACGGTTTGTCGCCGGCGAGGGATTATGCCTACGAGTATGGGGGGCAGTTCCGGCTGTTCATTCCCTGGCTCAGCCGCTGGCTGCCGACGGCTTACAACGCATTCCTGCTGGCGGGCATCCTGGTCTTCTTGGTGCTGGGAAATCGCCAGTCTGGGATCTGGCGGAACGGCTTCTCTCTTTTTGCGAGCGCGCTACTCCTGCAAATGATCTTCATGGCCTATCCGCGTTACCGATTTCCCTTTTTGTTTGTCCTTATTCCCAACAGCGTGCTGGGTTGGTGGTTGATCGGAACTCGATTCCGGCGTACCCTATCCCGCTTTGCGTCCTTCCTGACGGCGCGATGACCTCCCGAATCCCTGTGCTCGAAGCGGAACTCCATGCGCATTTTGACTATCAGTAACCTGTTCCCCCGTCCTGACCAACCGTTTCGAGGGATGTACAACCTGCGTTTGTTCACCGCGTTGCAGGCACTGGGACATGAAGTGCTGCATTTGTGTTTGGTGCCGGTCTCCAATCCCCTGCGTTTCGAGGGGGTAAGGCGATGGCGAGCGCCGGACCGGGTGACGTTTCCGACTTGCTATGCCCCGTACTGGCACGTGCCAGTGGTGGGACGTTCTACGGCATGGCGGATGTGCCAGACAAGCTTGCAGCACTTCAGCAGCATGGCGTCCGATTTCAGGCCCGACGTTCTATTCGGTTCTTGGCTCTATCCCGACGGTGTCGCGGCCGGCGCCTGGGCGCGGTCACTGGGGGTGCCTTATGGGTTGATGGTGCTTGGCAGCGATACCTTCCATTTGAACTCGGGCAGGGAAGCCCGAATTGTTCGAGCATGCGGCCAAGCCGCGGCCGTGATCTGCGTAGCCGAGGCATTGAGGAACCGACTCGTCGAGGCTGGCGTGGCTGCCCAGCGACTGCACGTCGTTCCCAATGGAGTGGACACCAGCCTGTTCCATTTCCGTTCTCGCGAAGATGCTATCGCCCGACTGTCCCAAACTGCCGCGAGCCCCCCTGATTTCAGCAAGATGACTGTCCTGTTTGTTGGGAATCTCGTGCCGATTAAGGGGCCGGATCGGATGCTGGACGCCTGGCTGCAGATCGTGGGCAAACGGCCTGACGCGGGGTATCGGTTGGTATTCCTCGGGGATGGGCCGATGCGGCGTAGGTTGCAGCGGCAGGTACAGCGGCAGGGCATAGGGGATTGTGTCTGTTTTCTTGGTTCTCGGCCTCCGGAGGAGGTGGCATGGTGGATGAACGCGGCGGAGATGCTGTGCCTGACCAGCCACTCCGAAGGCATGCCGAACGTCGTGCTGGAGGCATTAGCGTCCGGATTGCCGGTGGTGGCGACGGACGTGGGCGGGGTGCGGCAGATGCTGCACGACGAGCCTGCGGGCCGTGTCATAGAGCGGCAGGCCACCACGGCGGAATTGGCCCAATCCGTACTGGAATGTTTGCAGCGCCCCGTGGATCGCGCGCTGGTCGCGAAGCGGAATGCGGAGCGCGCCTCGTGGCGGAACGGTGCCGAGCAGATCGTGCGGCACCTGCTTGGACCGCCGAACGAGCCTGTTTGACGGATTCGCTGTTTTTCTGGGTGGAGGCGCCAGTCCCGGATCTGCCGACACTTGCTTTCAGGACGAGCCGGTTGACTTGACGACAGGGGCGGCTTGGTGTAAAGTCGCGACTCGAGGCCAAGTTCCGTGGTCTTGGACACGATCTGGACGCTCCGTTATTTGTCGTCGGCCCCAGCATCTCCGGAGGCTTACATGATCCGAATTTTCTCCCGGTCCCCGGTGCCTGTGGTCGAGCCCGTCGGCGTCGCGCACGTGGCATTCAGCTTGCGGACAGGCGGGATGGAGCGGTTATTGGTCGAGTTTGCGCGGCGTGCGGATCAGCGGCGTTTTCGGCTGCATTTTTTTTGCCTGACTGATCGGGGCCGTCCTGCCGATGACATCGAGGCGTCCGATTGGCCCGTGCATTGCCTGTCCAAACCGCCGGGCTTCCGTTGGTCGGCTGTGCGGCGGATGGCGGCGGGGCTGCGGGAGCACGGGATTCACGTGGTGCACACGCACAATACGGGCGCCATGATCTATGGGATTCTTGCGGCCAAGTTGGCCGGTATCCGGGCCGTGATTCATACCGGGCACGGCCAGTCGCTCGGGACCAGTTGCCGACAGCGATGGGCGTTCGCTGTCGCGTCGCGCTGTTACGACCGCGTGGTGAGCGTGTCGCAAGACGTGGCGCAGCAATTCCTCCGTCAGGGCGCGCCGTCGGCGCGGGTGCGGACGATCCAGAACGGGATCGACCTGAACCGCTTCGGCTTCTTCGGGAGTTGCCCGGGCGGCCCCGCGGTCCTGGTGGCTCGGTTAGCTCCCGAAAAAGATCTTCCCACGTTACTGCAGGCCGTTGCGCTGCTCGTGCATCGCCAGCCCGCCTTTCGGCTGCAAGTGGCTGGAGACGGTCCCTGCATGCAGGAGACGCAGCAGGCCATCCAGCAATTGGGACTGGGCGAACACGTTCAGCTACTGGGCGAGTGCAGCGACATTCCGGGACTGTTGCGGCGTGCGTCGCTGTTTGTCCTGTCGTCGCGCACCGAGGGCATCCCGCTAACGTTGCTTGAGGCGATGGCTTGCGGCCTGCCGGTCGTTGCGACGCGGGTCGGTGGCAACGTCGAGGTCGTCCAGGACGGTCAGACCGGCTGGCTGGTTCCCTCGGGCGATGCCCCGCAGTTAGCCGCTGCGATCGAACGCGTCTGGAGCGACCCGGAAGCATCCCGCCGGCTTGGCCAAGCCGGCCGCGAGCGGGTCGTCCAGCGTTTCGACGTGCAGCGCATGATCCAGAGCTACGAGGACCTGTACCGCGAAGTGCTCGAGGAACGCGGCCTCCAGATCCGGAGTACCTGGCGGGATGAATCGGCATCCGTCCCCGGGGCATTGTCTTCGGAGCACCCCGAAATCCAACCGGGCGACGCAAACCCCTCTTCTAGAGTTTGGCTAGACCGAGAGTAGGTCAAGACCGAGAATTTCCGGGTTTTTCGGGATTCCCCACGGCCGTGGCATCGAAACATGGTGCCACGTTATGCTTCTGTTACTTGGCAGTGCATGGAGCTATTTGATACTCTTATGGTGGCAACAATGAGCCAGTGAGGAGGCCGCCATGTTTTTCCGCCAGAAACGATCCGGCCCCCAGGTGTACCTCCAGATCGTCGAGAACCAGTGGATCAAAGGACGTAGTCAGCAACGCGTCATTGCCACGGTGGGACGTCTGGCTCAACTCCAACAGAGCGGGCAACTCGACGGCTTGCTGGAGTCGGGAGCCAAGTTCGCTGAAGCGGCTTTGGTGCTCACGGCACATCGGGAGGGCCGAGGCCCATCGCTCCGTCACCGGCGGATCGGGCCGGCTCTGGTCTTCGGCTTCCGTTCGCTAAGGGCAATCCAATAGCGTCGGTTGGCGGCGAGTTGGCGGGCCGTGAGCCTCTCGCGCTTGATCCAGGAGTAGACGACAATCGAGTTTCGGCTTTCGACTGGGCCGCTCTGCCCACGGAGTAGCGAAGCAGGTACAAACCCATATCCGCGGCGATTATCGGCAATGCGTCGACATGGACCTGTCGAAGTTTTCTGGGAAGGACGCACACCTTGCCACATGGATTGCTAGAATAAACGCTGATTTCTTCCGCGGTGTTGTCGTAACGTGGACTCTCCGCCGCTTGAGCGAAGTGGATTTCGCCCTGCGAGGCTGGTTGCCGACAGCCCCGAACCTTAGATCCTCGAGACAGAACCCCATGGCAACGGAAACCCGACGCGTCTTGTTGGTTGCCTACCAGTTTCCTCCGGTGGGAGGCGCGGGGGTCCAGCGGGTGGCGAAATTCACCAAGTACCTGCCCGAACACGGCTGGGAAGTGTCCGTGCTGACCGTCAGCAATCCTTCGGTACCGGTGGTCGATCACAGCCTGGTCGAAGAGATTCCTCCGCAGACCATCATCCGGCTCGCCAAGTCGCTGGAGCCGGAGTGCCCGGCAAGACATTCGAGTACCTGGCCACGGGCCGCGAGATCCTGGCCATCTCGCCCGCGGGCGAGATGCAGGACGTGCTGGGCGGATTTGCGGGCGTCACCTCGTTTTCGCCACAGGATGTCGCGGGCATCTGCCAGCATCTCGCCCGGCGGCTCGCCCACCCCGCAACCGCGACTGGGCATGCTCGACCATTGGAACGTTTCGACCGCCGCCACCAGACCGGTCAGCTGGCCGACATTCTGGATCAAGTTTCCACCGCGCGCGGCGCGCGAGCCGCGTTGGCCGCTGAACCGCCCGCATAACCTTTACCGCCAGAACACGCGATAGTCCTGCAAGAAGCCTTGAAAGGAACGACCATGCAGACCACGTTGCAAGCGATCTTCTGGATCTCCGCACTGCTGGTTGCCTACGCCTATGTCGGCTACCCCCTGACGATTTATGTCATTTCTCGACTGTTGGGCCGCCAGCGGCAGCCGCTGGATTGTGACGAGCAACAACTCCCGCACGTGAGCCTGCTGATCGCCGCCTATAACGAAAGCAGCGTGATTGCGGAACGGATCGAAAACGCCCTGGCGATGGACTATCCGCGGGAGAAACTGGAGATCGTCGTCGCCTCGGACGGCAGCAGCGACGGCACCAACGAGATCGTAGCACGCTATGCGGATCGCGGCGTGGTGCTGTTGGCCTTTCCGGAACGTCGCGGCAAGTCGGTGGTGCTGAACGATGCGGTCAGTCGCTTGCGGGGCGAGCTGATGATGCTGTCCGACGCCAATACCATGATGGACCCACAAGCCACGCGGCGACTGGTCCGCTGGTTTTCCGACCCCGCGATCGGCGCCGTCTGCGGCTGGTTGGCGTTGTACGATACCCACACTGGCCGCAATGCCGACAGCGTCTACTGGCGTTATGAGAACTTCCTCAAACGCTGCGAGGGCCGCTTGGACGCGGTGTTGGGCGCCAACGGCGCGATCTACGCGATGCGGCGGGAATTGTTCCAGCCCATTCCGGCCGACACGCTGGTCGACGATTTCACCATCCCGCTGTTGGCCAAACTGCATTCCGGCTGCCGCATCGTCTACGACAAGGAGGCGGTGGCCGTCGAGGAGACCGCTCCGGACATGCAAGCCGAGTTTCGCCGACGAGCGAGGATCGGAGCCGGTGGTTTTCAGGCCATCGCCCGGCTGTGGCCTCTGATGCATCCCCGCTTCGGCTGGACCGCGTTCGCCTTTTTCTCGCACAAAGTCCTCCGTTGGTGGTCGCCGTTCTTCCTGCTGGCGATGCTGCTGAGCAACCTGCTGTTGGTAACGGCCCCCCTGTACCAGGTGCTGCTGCTGGGCCAATTGGCCTTTTATGGGCTGGCGGCCGTGGGCAACTGGGTCGTGCTGCCAGGCTGGCCCGGTCGTCTGTTGCGACTGCCGGCGTTGTTCACGATCGTCAACTTGGCGCTGCTGGTAGGCTTCGTGCGGTGGCTGCGCCGTCCACAGAGCGGGGTCTGGGTCCGGACGCCGCGCGCAGCTTGACCTCCGGATCTCGCCAAGTACAGGAGCTTGATTGTGTTATTGCGTGGAATGCAACCTGGCCAATGGGCCCAGCTGATCGGGAACAGTTGCCGCAGGGTCGCCAGCGGTTCCCAGCATGTGTTCCTGTGCGTCGCGGACCATTACGAACCGGATTGGGGCAGCGCGGACGAGGACGTGCGGATCGAGCGGGTCGAGCGTTGGGTGCGCGACTATCCGCCATCCGTCGCAGGACTGGAAGATAGCCTGGGACGCCCGCCGCAACACACGTTCTTCTTCCCGTTGGAAGAGTATCGGCCACGGCTGCTGGACCGGTTGGCCGAACTATGTCGCGGCGGCTTCGGCGAGGTCGAAGTGCATCTACACCATGACAACGATACCTCGGCCCAACTGCGCGAAAAACTGGATTGGTTCCGGGAAACGCTGTACGAGAAACACGGCTTGCTGCATCGCGACGCGCAGGGCCAGATCCGGTACGCCTTTATTCACGGCAACTGGGCACTGGATAATTCCGATCCCGGGGGACACTGGTGCGGTGTCAACGACGAACTGAATGTGCTCCGCGAGACCGGTTGTTATGCTGACCTGACCATGCCCGCTGCTCCGCACCCCTGTCAGACGCGGACGATCAACAGCATCTACTACGCGATCGACGACCCAGAGCGTCCCAAATCGCATGATACGGGGACGCCGGCCGCGGTGGGACGCCGCCCGCGAGCGGACGAATTGCTGATGATCCAGGGACCGCTGGCCCTGGATTGGCGAGACCGCAAAGCCGGTGTCTTGCCCCGCCTGGAAAACGCCGACTTGCACGCGCGCCGGCCCCCGTCTGCCCATCGCCTGGACCTTTGGTTGCAGGCCGGCGTCCACGTGCAACGCCGCCCAGAATGGACGTTCATCAAGCTGCACACGCACGGCGCCAAACCGCCCAACGCCGATGTGCTGCTGGGGCCCCCGATGCGGGAGTTGCATCAGGAACTGGCCCGACGCGCCCAAATGAACCAGGATTTCCACTACTATTACGTGACCGCGCGGCAGATGGCCAAGCTGGTTCACGCGGCCGAAGAACACGTCACCGATCCACGCGATGCGCTGGACTCGCGACTCGAAGGCAAGTAGTGTTTCTAAGAACGCACTTCGATATCGGTGTCAAACACCAGTACAGACTCACCTTCCATAATCTTGGTGATTGCTGGAGCCGCTGCTCACCAAGGGTGAAGAGCACGGACTGCCGGGGAATGGCGGCTGACGCCCGCCCTTCGCCGGACCTTCTGCAACGTTTGTGCGTATTCGTGACTTCCAGCGAGGTTAACACCTTTACACGGGCTGATCCTGGATCGCCTCGCAAAGGGTGACGTCAGAGTGTAGCGGAATGCCTCGGTGTCGTGGGCGATTCCAGCGGCTTGTGTAAAACGTGGCTGCCAAACGTCAGGCCAACAACAGATCCCGGACGACGCGACCGTGGACGTCGGTCAAGCGGAAATCGCGGCCTTGGAAACGGAATGTCAGACGCTGGTGGTCAAAGCCCAGCAGGTGCAGGATGGTGGCTTGCAGATCATGCACGTGGACCTGGTCCGCAGTGACCGAGAAACCGAGTTCATCCGTTTCGCCATAGCTGAAGCCGCGTTTGGCGCCGCCGCCGGCCAGCCACATGGTGTAACAGTCGGGATAGTGGTCGCGGCCCAGGATGTTGCCGCCCGCGGTGCGGCCTTCGCGGAACGGAGTGCGGCCGAACTCGCCGCCCCAGATGATCAGCGTTTCCTCCAGCATCCCGCGTTCCTTCAAGTCGCGGATCAACGCGGCGACCGGCTTGTCCATCGTGGCGCATTTCTTGGTCAGCCCGTCGCGGATGTCCTCGCCGGGACCCGTGCCGTGAAAGTCCCAACCCCAGTCGAACAGCTGCACGTAGCGGACGCCGTTCTCGGCCAGGCGGCGGGCCAGCAGGCAGTTGTTGGCAAAGCTGGACGCGCCCGGCTGCGCGCCGTAGGCCTCCAACGTCTGCGGCGACTCGCGGCTGATGTCCATCACCTCGGGTACGGAAACCTGCATGCGAAAAGCCAGCTCGTATTGAGCGATCCGCGTGCGGGTCTCCGGATGTCCCAACTCGACGGCTTGCATCTCGTTCAAATCGCGCAGCGCATCCAGACTGAGCCGCCGGGCGTCACGGTCCATCCCTTTCGGGTCGGAGACGTACAGCACCGGATCGCCTTGCGAGCGGCACTGGACGCCTTGAAACACCGAAGGCAGGAAGCCGCTGCCGAACGAGTTCTTGCCGCCGTTGGGCTGGACGCCGCTGGAAATCAGCACCACGAACCCGGGCAGATTCTCGTTTTCCGAGCCCAATCCGTAGGTGACCCACGCACCCAGCGACGGCCGGCCCGAGCGGGGCGAGCCGGTGTACATCAGCAATTCGGCCGGCGCGTGATTGAACTGGTCCGTATTCATCGAGTGGATCACGCACATCTCGTCGGCGACGTCGTGCAGGTGCGGAATCGCATCGGACATCCACAATCCGCCCGAACCGTATTGCGCGAATTGCCGCGGCGTGCCCAACAGCTTGGGCGTGCCCGAGGTGAAGGCGAATCGCTTGCCTTTCAGGAACTCGTCCGGACACGGCTCGCCGGTAAGCTTGACCAGCTCCGGCTTGTAGTCGAACAGGTCCAGATTGGGTGGCGAGCCGGTCAGGTGCAGGTAGATGACCCGTTTGGCCCGAGCCGGCAGCGGCGGCCGTCTCGGAGCCAGCGGATTCTCTGCCCGCGACGCTGCCGGGGCATCCCGCTCCAGCAGCGAAGCCAACGCGACGGCCCCCAAGCCGAGCGACGATTGTTGCAGGAAATGACGCCGCGTAAGCTGTTGCAGTCGTTCGCAGTGCGGATGCATCGTGGGTCTCCTCAACGTCATTTCTTCATCAACATCTCGTCCAAATTCAACAGCACGTTGCCGACCATCGTCCAGGCGGCCAGTTCGATCGGATCGGCGCCGTCGGCCAACGGCCCCAGCGGGTCGGTTGCAAACTGGGCTGCTCGGTCCGGAACCTGGGCGAAGTGTTCCCGAGCCGCCTCGAATAGCTGCACCAGCCGGCTCCGCTCGGCATCGCCCGGCACCCGCGCGACGCATCGCCGGAAGCCGTAAGCAGCCCTGTCGCCGACGGTTCCTTCGGCGGCGGCCATCTGGCGAGCCAGACTTTGGGCGGCTTCGATGTACACCGGGTCGTTCAACGTCACCAGCGCCTGTAGCGGCGTATTGGTCCGGTCGCGGCGGAGCGTACAGACCTCGCGGTTGGGCGCGTCGAACGCGGCCATCGACGGGTACGGGTTCGAGCGCCGCCAGGTGGTGTACAGGCCGCGGCGGTAGCGGTCCTCGCCCTCGCTGGTCTTCCAATCGATCCCGCTGCCGAACGCGGCGCTCAGGCCCAGCGCCGGCTGCGGCGGCTTGACCGGCGGCCCGTACAGCTTGCGGCTGAGCAAGCCGCTGACGGCTAACGCCTGGTCGCGAATCACCTCGGACGGCAAGCGGAAGCGGGGGCCTCGGGCCAGCAGAGTATTGTCGGGATCGCGTTCCAGCAGTTCCGGCGTCACCCGCGACGATTGGCGATACGCGGCCGAGGTCACCAGCAGCTTGACAAATTGCTTGAGGTCCCATTTCTGCCGTATCAACTCGGTGGCCAGCCAATCGAGCAGCTCCGGGTGGTTGGGCAAGTCGCCTTGCGAGCCGAACTCTTCGCTGGTTCGCACGATGCCAACGCCGAACAATTCCTCCCAGTATCGGTTGGCGACCACGCGCGCCGTCAACGGGTTGTTGTGGTCGACCAGCCAGTGGGCCAGCCCCAACCGGTCGGCCGAAGCGTTCGGCGGCAATGGGTGAAAAGCGGCCGGGACGCCGGGTTCGACCTCGGGGCCCAGGTCCAGGAAATTACCGCGGTGCTGGACGTTTGTCTGCCGTCGCCGTTCCGCGGGCAATTCGCGGATGATCGGTACCGTCGTGTGCGGCTTGATTTCCGCCAACTGCTTCTTGAGCCGCTCCAAGCGTTCCCGAGCCGCCGTCAAGTCTTCGATCGGCTTCGGCGTTTCCGCCGACGGTTGCTCCGAATTCGCCGGCTCTGTTTCCGATACAAGCGCCGACGTGCTGAGCGCCTGCTCCAGGCGTTCGATTTCCGCTTGCCAGTCCGCTTTCTGCTGTTCCTGCTGGTCGGACCACAGGGACAGCAGCGGCTGCTCGTCACCGCGGTCAGCGTCTTCCGTTTGGTTCAGCAGCGCGAACAGCTGAAAGTACTCGACCTGCGACAGGGGATCGTATTTGTGCGTGTGGCATTGGGCGCAAGCCATCGTCGTGCCCATCCACACGGCCAGCGTTGTGTTGACCCGATCCACGATGGCCACGTTGCGGAATTCCTCATCGTTGGTTCCGCCTTCGTTATTGGTCAGCGTGTTGCGGTGGAAGGCCGTGGCGATCAACTGCTCGTCCGTCGGATCCGGCAGCAGGTCGCCCGCCAGCTGTTCGATCGTGAACTGGTCGAAAGGCTTGTTCTCGTTGAACGACCGGATGACGTAGTCGCGATAGGCCCAGATGGTCCGCGGCGGATCGTCCGCATAGCCGGCGGAATCCGCGTACCGCGCCAGGTCCAGCCACATCCGCGCCCAGTGCTCGCCGTAAGCCGGGTCGGCCAGCAAGCGATCCACCAACTGTTCATAGGCCTCGGGACGGTCATCCGCCACGAAGCGTTCCACCTGGTCGATCGTGGGCGGCAAGCCGATCACGTCCAGTGTCACGCGGCGGATGAGCGCGGCCCGGTCGGCGCCGGGCGAGGGCGTCAGCCCCTCGCGCTCCAGCCGCGCCAGCAAAAAGCGATCGACGTCGTTTCGCGGCCAGGCTTTGTGCTGCACTTCCGGCACGGCCGGACGAACCGGCACGACATAGGACCAATGCCGCGCGAACGGCGCCCCTTGCTCGATCCACGTCTTCAGCAGCGCGATCTCCTGCTGTGTCAGTCGCGGGCCGCTGGCCGGCGGCGGCATCAGCAGGTCCGAGTCGTCCGTCGTAACGCGGCGGATCACTTCGCTGTCGGCAGCTTGGCCGCGGACGACCGCCGCATAGCCGCCCAGATCGGCCAGCGCGCTGGCCTCGTCATCCAGCCGCAAGCCGTCCGCCCCGCCACCCTGCCGCTCAGCCGGATCCGGACCGTGGCACTTGAGACAGGCGTTGGACAGGATCGGCCGGATATCGCGATTAAAGTCGATTCGGCCCGACGGCTCGGCAGCGCCCGCCAAGCGCTGAACCGTTGATACCAGGAAGACGATCGCAAACGTGTAACGCATGGGTTGTATCCCCGCTGGCAGAAATACCGCCTGAAGGCCGGACTACGAACATCAACCGCCTGAAGGCGGCACTACGAACATCGACCGCCTGCCACCGCATGCTTGTCGAACGGACCTCAGACAATCCATGTTCGTTTATGGGAATTATTGTCAGGGCGCGGGACGGATGGAAGCGGGCGGCGGCCAAACATCGTTGGAAAAAGGTGAGCGGCAAGGCGCTAGCCGCCGGTGCAGACTGGCCACGCTTTCCGGGAAAAGACCCGCGGCTGGCGCCTTGGCAACGCTCAGGAAACAACTTCCTCATTCAAGAAACACCGCGGAGTGCTGGCCGAATCTTCGAGTTGGATGATTTGGATGCCGCGGGCTTGCCTCCGTGGAGGTTCACGTTTGCTGCTCCTGCCTATGGGCCGCGATCAGGATTACGTTCGGAAAGCCGTCAAGAGGCCGTGCTGGACTGTCCGAGGGCGACCGCGGGCCGGTCATCTGTTCCTCGCCCCCGTTGGCTGGCAGATGTGGGTTCCCGGCATTCGCGCGAAGCCCACTTCCGACGACGTACCCTTGGACCGGCCGGAGTCTGCCGTCTTGCGCAGCCCCGCGGGCGAAACGCTCTCGCTGCCATTGCCGCTCCGAGCGGCTGATTCCGTGGCGTTCGTCGACATCTCGTCCGACGGAACGCGGCTGCTAACTTCGTTCGAGTTGCCCCGCAGGGACACGCCGCGGCTGGTGCTTTGGGACCTGACCGCTCCGGAACCCGGGCACTTCTTCCCCGGCACGATGGGCGGCTTCCATCCCGACGGCCGGCGCGTGCTGGTCGGCAGCGGAAGGTCGCTGCAACTGCGCCGCATTGCCGACGGTCGGCCGCTGCAAGCCTACGAGATTGACCGCGGGGAATTCGAATCGGCCCGCTTCGTCGCAGGCGGCCGGCAGTTGCTGACCGCCTCGGGCGACTGGTACGACGGCAACCAGGGGCAGGTCTTGCTGTGGGACGTCGAGTCGGGCGAAGTGCTTCGCAGCTTCTTCCGCGGTGACGCGGCCGCGTACCACGCGGTCATGGACCGCGACGAGAAACGCCTGCTTGCCGCGTTCACCTTCGGCGAGCAAGGCGCGATCGACAGAGCGGGCATCTACGACGTGACCTCGGCAGCAATGCTGCACGTTTTTTTCCCCGACGACTACGCCCTGCGGCGGCTTCGCGCGCATCCGCAATCGAACCGGTTCGCGGCGGGAAACGAGCGTCACACCAACGTGTGGGACCTGACCGATTCGCGGCTGATCCACCAGTTTCCCGGCGCGCCCGGCCCGTTCAGTGCCGACGGGCGCGTGCTGGCAACCTTCTTGCAGTGTCCGCGGACGACGCTGCTGTGGGACCCGCAGGACGGGCGCTACCTCGGCCGCTTCGACACCGAGATCGTCGGGTTCCACCTCGGCGGCGCACTCGCCTTCACGCAGGACCATCGGACGTCGCTCGGCGTGCTCGACTTGCAAACCGGCCGGCCGGTTGCCGAATTGTTTGCCTTCGGCGACGAGTGGCTGGC